>Ga0181562_10000005_pt1 | contig 136496 bp, 133 predicted proteins | sample 011ome_26_FD_139344 | JGI IMG/M metagenome (GOLD analysis project Ga0181562, IMG submission 139344) | Coastal salt marsh microbial communities from the Groves Creek Marsh, Skidaway Island, Georgia - 011511BT metaG (megahit assembly) | ecosystem: Environmental > Aquatic > Marine > Intertidal...
ATCCCAGCCTTGCGCAGGCTTTGTGCCATGGCAGGGCCGATATTGCGCAAGGATTGCAGATCATCGGGATCGGATTTTGGCATTGTGATATCCTCGGGGGCGGCCATATGACGTGGCCTATCTTATTCATTTCGTGCCAGGAAACATGGCGAAACGCGCGAAGATCCGCCGATTTTGGCGCAAAAAGTTCTATTTTTGCAAAATAACATGAAAATTTAATATGTTTTTTGTATTAGATTCGCGCTGTTGCTGCTATGCGGGGTGCGATTTTGACCTAGGGGTAGGTCAAACGTCAAAACCCTTGGGGGCAACTCTGTGGGGAAAACGACCAAATACAATGATGCCTGCCAGATCAAATAAGATTGGGCAAACAGATTTGGTCGCATCAAACGGGCTGCTGACCGAGTCGCTCGTTACAGGCCCCGAGGCGGTCAAAGCCATCCCCGCAGAGGCACGGGACGAGCTGTTCACCCTCTTCCCCGATTTGCGCCATATCGAAGACCGTCCCGCAGATCACAAAGCCCCCATGCGCCGCGTGCCACGCGGCGCAGCCGGCCGCCGCTTGGTCGAACGCCACATCCGCAATCAAAAAGAATTGGTCATGCGCGCATAGGCTTGGGCACGGCTTTAGAACGCCGCCCTGCAACGCGTCTGCCAATTTAAATTTCAGGAAAAATTGGCTCCGGCGGTAGGGATCGAACCTACGACCAATTGATTAACAGTCAACTGCTCTACCGCTGAGCTACGCCGGAACACGATGGGCCGTATAGCAAGACGATTTTTGCGCGTCCAGTGCTTTGGGGCGAAAAAATCGTTCTTTGGATCAAATTCTGGAAAAACCTGCCTCGGCGCTGAGGGGGCTATCTGGTTTTGCCTGGTTTTCTTCAATCAATCCAATGAGATGCGCCAAAATGTTGCGCTCAGCCATCGGGTGTAGCAGGGGCTGAAGATCGGGGTGGATTTCCGCGCGCAGGCTGTTGAGACTGCGCGGGGTTGCTGTGAGGGCTGAAAGAATCTGGCCATGTCGCATCGCGCGATGGGCGCGCAACTCGGCACAGCGCGCGCGGGGGCTCTCAATCGCGGCCCCATGGGCGGGCAAAAGCCGCTTTGGCCCGCGCGCCTCGATCGCGGCGAGCGAGGTCAAATAGGCCCCCAAATGACCATCAGGCGGGGAAATCAAGGTGCTTGACCAATCCATGACGATATCGCCGCAAAATTCGACATCTTGCCATGCGACATTCATATGATTGCCCATATGGCCGGGGCTGTGATGGGCAGTGATGCGCCAGTCTTCTGTCTCGATCACGGCCCCATCGGGCAGGGCAATGTCGGGGATGAAGCCGTGATCGACCCCCTCGCCACCGCCCAGATCAGGCAGTGTGCTGCGCCCCATATCCCATGGGCCTGCCGCCAAAATGGGCGCCTGTGTCGCCGCGGCCAAGGGGCGGGCGAGGGCGCTGTGATCTAAATGCGCATGGGTGACAAAAATATGGGTGATCCGCCCGCCCTGCGGCACGGCTGCGAGGATCGCGGCCAGATGCTGATCTGATGCGGGCCCGGGGTCAATCACGGCGATAGAGGTTTCCCCCAGCATATAGGTTAATGTGCCCTCTGCCGTCATGGGCGAAGGGTTTGGGGCGCAGATGCTGCGCAAACGTGAGCCATGCTCGGTCATCATCGGGCGTGTTTTTCCTTTGGCGCTTTGCGCGGGCCGCGGCTATAGATGGCCTATGTTGACGCGATTGATCAAGAAAATGCTGCCACGCGGCCTTTATGGGCGGGCTGCGCTGATCATGCTTGTGCCGATTTTGACGATCCAACTTGTGGTTTCCGCGGCGTTTTTGCAGCGCCATTTTGACGGGGTGACGCGTCAGATGATGGAGGGGTTGGCGGTTGAGCTGCGCTTTATCATCCAAGAGATTGAGCGCGGTGGGATTTGGGCAGGTCGCAGTGTGGCCGCCCCGCTTGAGATCAGCCTTTTTGAGGGTGGGGCCAAGCCATTTGAGGGCGACGGACTGGAGGCGCGCGCCTTTTATGACCTCTCGGGGCGCAGTGTGATTGAGGTTTTGCGCCGTGCGGTGCCTGAGGTGACATGGATTGATCTGATCACCGATGATCGCAAAGTGATGATCGGGCTTCGTCTTGCCGATGGCACGCGCGTGGATGCCGAGATTGCACGGCGGCGTGTATCGGCCTCGAACCCGCATCAATTGTTGGTCTTGATGGTGTTTACGGGCATTTTGATGACCACTGTGGCGTTTCTCTTTCTGCGCAACCAACTGCGCCCCATTCGCCGCTTGGCGCGGGCGGCAGAGGATTTCGGCAAAGGCCGCATCGTGGATTACAGCCCCGCAGGGGCATTGGAGGTGCGCAGTGCGGGCCGCGCCTTCCTCGATATGCGCAATCGTATTGAAAACCAGATCGAGCAGCGCACCATGATGCTCTCAGGTGTCAGTCACGATTTGCGCACCCCGCTGACGCGGATGAAATTGGGTCTCAGTGTCATGGAGGAAAGCGAAGATGTGACGGCCCTGCGCCGTGATGTCGAGGAGATGGAAACCCTGCTCGAGGCGTTTCTTGATTTCGCCCGTGGCGATGCACTGGATGATTTGGCGGAATTGGATATTGATAAATTCCTGCGTGAGATTGTCTCGGATGCCACGCGGTCAGGGGCGCAGATCAGCTTTGCCCATTCTTCGAACAGTGGGATGCTTCAGGATTATACGGCCACATTCCGACCTGCGGCGCTGCGTCGTGCGCTTGGCAATTTGATTTCAAACGCGCAGCGATATGGCCGCGAGGCGCGTGTGACCTTGTCGCTTACGCAGCGCCAATGGCGCATTTCTGTGGAAGATGACGGGCCAGGCATCCCCGCAGATCAGCGCGAGGAGGCGATGCGCCCCTTCGTGCGGTTGGATGTGGCGCGAAACCAAAATCGCGGCTCGGGCGTTGGATTGGGTTTGGCGATTGCGCAAGATATCGCACGGCGGCATGGCGGGCGGCTGACTTTGGGGCAAAGCGCTGATCTGGGCGGATTGAAAGCAGACATCATTCTGCCGCGATAGCCGTGCTGGGGGGAAATGGTAGGCCCGGCAGGACTTGAACCCGCAACCAAAGCGTTATGAGCGCTCTGCTCTAACCAATTGAGCTACAGGCCCCCGTAGGGCTTGGGTTACTGCGCCAATGCGAGGGGGTCAAGTATTGGATCACTCGCTTATGGACGAAGGCGGCGAAGATCGGTATCAGGGCGGAAAACCACGCCCCCTGAGGAAAGGCCCGATCAATGCCCGCAGATGCGCAAGCGCCCAAAAACAGTCTCACCTATGCCCAAGCGGGTGTTGATATTGATGCGGGCAATGCGCTTGTTGATCGGATCAAACCTGCCGCTGCCGCAACAGCGCGGGCGGGGACGATGTCGGGACTGGGCGGTTTTGGGGCTTTGTTTGATCTCAAGGCCGCAGGATATCATGACCCGATTTTGGTCGCCGCCACCGATGGGGTTGGCACCAAGCTGCGCATCGCGATTGATACGGGCGCGGTTGACACCATCGGCATTGATCTGGTGGCGATGTGCGTGAATGATCTGGTCTGCCAGGGGGCGGAGCCTTTGTTCTTCCTTGACTATTTTGCCACGGGCAAATTGGCGGTGGATCAGGCTGCGCGGATCATCGAAGGGATTGCCGAGGGCTGTGCGCAATCGGGCTGTGCCTTGGTTGGGGGGGAAACCGCCGAAATGCCTGGTATGTATGACGCAGGCGATTTCGACCTTGCGGGCTTTGCCGTTGGCGCGATGGAGCGTGGCGCAAGCCTGCCTGCCAATGTCACCGAGGGCGATGTGATCCTTGGCTTGGCCTCGGACGGGGTGCATTCAAACGGCTATTCTTTGGTGCGCCGCATTGTTGATGTGTCGGGTCTGGCATGGTCTGACCCCGCGCCCTTCGCCCCTGAGACAAGCCTTGGCGCCGCGCTTTTGGCCCCAACACGGCTTTATGTGAAGCCTATTCTTGAGGCGATCCGCGCAGGCGGGGTGCATGGGTTGGCCCATATCACGGGCGGTGGTTTGACCGAGAACCTGCCCCGTGTCCTGCCTCAGGGGCTTGGCGCGCGGATTGATTTGGGCGCTTGGGGTCTGCCACCCGTGTTCCAGTGGTTGGCCGAAACAGGCGGGATTGAGACGCGCGAGATGCTCAAGACCTTTAACGCAGGGATTGGGATGTGCGTGGTAGTCGATGCGGCTGAGGCCGATGCCATTGCGCGGCTCTTGGTGGCTGCGGGTGAAACCGTGACACGGCTTGGCGTGGTTGAGGCGGGCTCTGGCGTGACCTATGAGGGCGCGCTTTCGTGAAACGGGTCGCCATCCTGATTTCAGGGGGCGGTTCCAATATGGTGGAACTGCTCAAGTCAATGACGGGGGATCACCCTGCGCGGGCCTGTGTGGTTTTGTCGAATATCCCTGATGCGGGCGGTCTGGCCAAGGCAGAGGCCGCAGGCGTGCCAACAGTGGTGGTGGATCACAAACCTTTTGGGGCTGATCGCGCGGCCTTTGAGGCTGAGATGGCCAAGGCACTTGACCAATATCAGCCTGATATCATCGCGCTTGCGGGTTTTATGCGGGTTTTGACCGCTGAATTTGTGGCCCGCTATCAGGGGCGGATGCTGAATATTCATCCTTCGCTATTGCCCAAATATCGCGGCCTGCATACCCATGCCCGCGCGATTGAGGCGGGAGACGACATCGCAGGCTGCACAGTGCATGAGGTGACCGCCGATTTGGATGATGGCCCGATCTTGGGGCAGGCACGCGTCCCAGTGGTGGCGGGGGATACGCCTAAAACATTGGCCGCGCGGGTTTTGGTGCAGGAGCATCGCCTTTACCCTGCCGTATTACGCCGCTTTGCTGCGGGGGATCGCAGCCCGCTGATCTTTGAGGATGCTGCGCCCTGATCTAGAGGGGGGCTTTCCTTTTCTTGCGCCTTTTCGTAAATCCGTGTATCGCGGAAAAATTGAAGAAGTAACGCCCTTGCCGAAGACGCTGACAACCACATCCGAATTGGCCGAATTTTGCGAGGCCGCCGCACAGCACCCTTATGTGACCGTTGACACCGAATTCCTGCGCGAGCGCACCTATTACGCGCAGCTGTGTCTTGTTCAATTGGCGATGCCGGGCACGGATGACAGTGGCGCGGTTTTGGTTGACCCGCTGGCCGAAGGCATGTCGCTTGAGCCGCTTTATGAGCTGTTCCGCAATCCTGATGTGGTCAAGGTGTTCCATGCTGCGCGGCAGGATCTCGAGATCTTTCATGTCGAGGGCGGGCTCGTGCCTGCGCCACTCTTTGATACGCAAGTGGCCGCAATGGTCTGCGGATTTGGCGATCAAGTGGGATATGAAACTTTGGTGCGCAAAATTGCCAAGGCCGCGCTTGATAAATCCTCACGCTTTACCGATTGGTCGCGGCGTCCTCTATCCGATGCGCAAAAAACCTATGCCTTGGCCGATGTCACGCATCTGCGCCAGATTTATGAATATCTGTCCGCGCAACTGGCCCGATCTGGGCGCAGTGCATGGATGGAGGAAGAATTGGCGCAGCTGACCAATGCGGACAGCTATATCGTAAATCCAGATCACGCGTGGATGCGGATCAAAATGCGCTCAAGCTCGGGAAGGCTTTTGGCGGTTGTGCGCGAATTGGCCACATTCCGCGAGGCCTATGCGCAGGAACGTAACATCCCGCGCTCGCGCGTCTTCAAGGATGATGCCTTGATGGAATTGGCCTCGACCAAGCCGTGCTCTTTGGCGGATTTGTCGAAATCGCGCCTATTGCTGCGCGAGGCGCGGCGGGGCGATATTGCGGAAGGTATTATTGCGGCGGTCAATCGCGGCATGGAAACGCCGCCCGAAAAATTCCCCAAATTGCCAAATGGGCCAGATCGCAGCGCCCTTAACCCTGCCTTGGCGGATTTGCTGCGTGTCTTGCTCAAGGCCAAGGCCGATGAGGCGGGCGTTGCACAAAAGCTGATCGCGTCCAGCGCGGATTTGGACAATATCGCTTCTGGCCATTTGGATGGCCTGTGGCGCAAAGGTTGGCGCGGCAAGGTCTTTGGCGAGGACGCATTGCGCCTTGTTCAAGGCGATGTGGGCCTTGGTGTCAAAGGCAGCAAAGTAGTTTTGTTCGAACTTTAACGCGACACCGTGCGGCGGTTATTGGCCCCTTGCACGCTGATCCGTGTGACACCGCGCAGTTCATTCGCGCTGCGGAACGTGCCGACCAGAATTTCGCGAGTGCGCGGCGCACCTTCTGCCGTGTCATCCCGCGGGGGAACCACGCGGAATTCGAACAGCATGAGCCCGTCCTCATTGGAAATCTTGACCAGTTCGGCCTCCCAATAGCCTTGACGTTCCGCGCGTCCTACGGCGCGGATGATGGCGCCGCCGTCAACCTGATCCGCTTCAAGCGAGATGACATCTGCGACAAGCGGGCGTGGATCGACAAATTCCTCGACCTGCACAACCTCGATCCGCTGCTCTTGGCGGTCATTTCCGAACCAGTTGAAGGGGTTCAGCCGCGTGGAACAGCCCGCAAGCCCCAAGATCATCGCAGCAAAAATGGCAGTGCGCAGCATATTGGCCCCTCTTGGCAAAGCATCACCCTTTGAGTGCTACCCTATCAGGGCGGTTTTGAAAAGCGCCTCTGGACGAATGGGGGGCTGCGCTTTAGGTCAGGGGGAGGTGACAGAAGAATGAGGGTAGAATGGCCAGCGAACGCTTTGAGGAAATCGCAGAAACATTCGAATTTCTGGACGATTGGGAAGACCGCTATCGCCATGTGATCGAATTGGGCAAAGCGATGGAGCCCTTGCCCGAGGCGATGCGCGTTCCCGCCACCAAGGTGGATGGTTGCGCCTCGCAGGTCTGGATCATGCCGCGGATCGAAGGGCAGGGGCCAGAGGCGCGGTTCGACTTTCAAGGTGAGAGTGACGCGATGATTGTGCGCGGCTTGATTGCGGTCTTGCACGCGCTTTATGCGGGCCTGAGCATTGCCGAGGTTCTGGCGGTTGATCCACGGGCAGAATTGGCGCGGTTGGGGTTGAATGACCACCTCTCTGCGCAGCGATCAAACGGGTTGCGGGCCATGGTCGAACGCATCCACCTATTGGCGGCAGAAGCGCGGGGTTAATCCCCCCATTTTTTCAGGGCCGTTTCAAGATCACCATAGCCCGTAAAGCGGCGTTCAAAAGCAAGGCCGAGAAAATCAGCACAGGCCTTGGCTTTTTCGGTTAGGGCGGCGTCGTCTGTCTGCGCCTGATAAACCAGCTTTTCGTAATTGCCAAAATAGATATCCCGCAATTCGGGGTGTTTATCGAGGCCAAGAGGGCGGGTGACAAAAGCGTCAAACTGACGGGTAAGGAAATCCGTCAGGTAAAAGGCAGTGACCTCGCCCAAGTCTTCAAAGCGGGCATTGCCCTCGAAAAAGCTGTAGCAATGTGGGCCTTCGAGCATTTCAACGCCAAGCGCGGCGCAGCGCGCGGCCAAAGCCCCGCCTGTGCCGCAATCGGCATAAAGCACATAGATACTGTCGTAATCCCCACGCGCCCGCGTGACCGCAGCTTCAACCGCGTCAGGGATCAATTCGGGGCGATTGTGCAGAATGGCGGGCAGGCATTGCAGGTCAAGATGGTCAAACCCATTGGCCGCTTTTATCGCCAAAACCTCATGCGCCAAGGCCCCGCAGGCCAAAAGCAAAACCCGCCCCCTGCCAGATGCTGAAACGCCGCTATCGCGTAACGTGTCGTCATCTGGCAGATGCAGGGCGGGCTTTGTCATAATCGCTTAATGCGCGGCCATTTGGTTGTGTTTGCGCAGAACGAACTCCTTGGCGGTTTCCACGGCCACGGCCGCGTCACGGCAATAGGCGTCTGCGCCAATCGCGCGGCCAAATTCTTCGTTCAAAGGGGCGCCACCGACCAAAACGATGTAATCATCGCGGATGCCTTGCTCTTTCATCGTGTCGATCACGACCTTCATATAGGGCATGGTCGTTGTCAAAAGTGCGGACATCCCCAGAATGTCGGGGGTCTCTTTTTCCAAGGCTTCAAGATAGGCTTCGACCGCGTTGTTGATGCCAAGGTCAACCACTTCAAAACCTGCGCCTTCCATCATCATGGTGACGAGGTTCTTGCCGATATCATGGATATCGCCCTTTACCGTGCCAATCACCATTTTGCCGATACGGGGGGCGCCTGTTTCTGCCAAAAGCGGCTTAAGGATGGCCATGCCACCCTTCATCGCATTGGCCGCCATCAGAACCTCGGGCACGAACAAAATGCCGTCACGGAAATCGTGACCCACAATGGTCATACCACCCACCAAGGCCTTGGTCAGGATGTCGTAGGGGGCCCATCCGCGCTCAAGCAGAATGTTAACTGCCTCTTCGATTTCTTCTTTTAGACCATCGTAGAGATCATCGAACATTTGTTGGACAAGTTCGTCATCGTCCAGTTCTGAGAGGATGATTTCATCATTTTCGTCAGACATCTCAAGCGTCTCCTGAAGCGGCACTCAGCCGATAGCGTTTGAACGATTACCTAAGCTCTTCGCGCCACCAGACGCGCAAATTTACGACATCACGACCGCCGCAGGCGACCTTTGCCCATGCGATTGCATACCAAATTAGCTGCGGCGGCGGCCTGTGCGCTCGCGGCGCTGCGGGCCATTGCCATCCGTGCCATCCGATCCTGAGGAAAAGCCGCCCAATTCTTCGACGATCTGTTCAAGGCTTGGAACCGCGCCGCGCGGGGTCTCTTCCAGCGCCTTGCGCATTGCCGCAAGATGGACAGGTTGGGTGCCGCAACAGCCCCCGATGATCTTGGCCCCTGCATCGCGGGCCAGAACCGCGTAACGGGCCATCAACTCGGGGATGCCATCGTAATGGATATGGCCATCAACGTATTTGGGGATGCCTGCATTGCCCTTGGCAATTACGGGGCGCTCGTTGCCCGAGGCACGAAAGCCCAGAACCGTGCGCATCAAATCCGAGGCCCCAACACCGCAATTTGCACCATAGGCCAAAGGTTTGTGATCCAGTTTCTCAACCAAATCCGACATCGCGGCGGAGGTGACACCCATCATTGTGCGCCCTGCCGTGTCAAAGCTCATGGTGCCGCACCATGGCATACCTGCTAGTTTGCAAGCTTCGGCTGCGGCGGCGTATTCTTCGGGGGCTGAGATTGTCTCAACCCAACATACATCCGCACCGCCCGCCTTAAGCCCTTCGGCCTGTTCATGGAACATCTCCACGGCGGCCTCGTGGGTCAAAGGCCCCATTGGCACCATGATCTCACCCGTTGGCCCCATGGACCCTGCAACGACCACCTCGCGGCCAGAGGCATCAGCGACTTCGCGGCCAATCTCTGCGGCAATTCGATTTAGGTCAAAGGCGCGATCTTGGGCATCATGCAATTTCAGCCGTGCGCGCGTGCCACCAAAGGAATTGGTCAAGAAGATATCGGAACCCGCATTGACAGCCCCGCGATAGAGTTCGGCAATGCGGTCAGGGTGATCTTCGTTCCACAATTCTGGCGCATCGCCCGATTGCAGCCCCATGTTAAAGAGGGTCGTGCCCGTTGCGCCATCGGCCATAAGCCAATCGCGGGTTTCCAAAAGGGTCTGCAAACGGTTCGACATAATAAAATTCCTTGTGTCACATCAGCTGCGACATGGCCCCTCTGGGGCAATGATGCAAGCCCGAAAATCCACATGATCTTTATGAAAAATCTGCGAGGTCAAAAAAGAAACACCCCGCGCAACAGATGCACGGGGTGCGCAGATTTTAGGCAGGGGTGGTGATTAATTCTCGTTCACCAATTGGGTCTTGGCCTCGATCAAGAGCGCGTCAAATTTTGCGCGCAGCTCATCTTCCGAAACTTTATCGCCCAAATCAGTCTTCAGCTTGCCGATGACATCCTCGTGGCCTGCTTCTTCGAAATCAGCGCGGATCACCTCTTTTGCATAGGCCTCGGCCTCATCGCCCGTTTTGCCCAAGATTTCGGCGGCCCATAGGCCCACCAGTTTATTGCGGCGCGCTTCAAGCTTGAACTTCATTTCTTCATCATGCGCGAATTTTGCTTCGAACGCGTGTTCACGGTCGTCAAATGTGCTCATTAATCTGTCTCCTTGGGCGGTGAGCTTGCGGTTTATCCCTGTGATAGCCTTAGCAGGGTTTTGGCCGCAAGCGGTGATTGGCAATCCAACTTGCGACACAGCGCGCTTTGGTCTATTGCGCGGACAAGAGAGAGCGGGGCGCAGCATTGGTTTGGGCCAGATGCAGCGTTGCAGCACGCCCCCGATCTCAGACCACCACCTGCCTCCCGCAGATCAGGGATTGGAGACATCATGGCACGGCGCAAAAAAATCTACGAAGGCAAGGCGAAAATCCTCTATGAAGGCCCCGAGCCAGGCACATTGGTGCAATATTTCAAGGATGACGCGACCGCCTTTAATGCGGAAAAGCGCGCCACGATTGACGGCAAAGGCGTGTTGAACAATCGTCTGTCCGAATTTTTCATGTCGGGTCTGAATGCAATTGGCGTTCCAACCCATTTCATTCGCCGCCTGAATATGCGCGAACAGCTGATCCGCAGCGTTGAGATCATCCCGCTTGAGGTGGTGATCCGCAATGTCGCCGCGGGTTCGATTTCCAAGCGTTTGGGGATTGAGGAGGGCACAGCCCTGCCGCGCCCGATTGTTGAATTTTACTACAAGGATGACGCGCTGGGTGATCCTTTGGTGGCTGAAGAACATGTCATTGCCTTTGGCTGGGCCAGTCAGCAAGATTTGGACGATATGGTCGCCTTGGGCTTGCGGGTGAATGATTTCCTGTCTGGCCTGATGATGGGTGTCGGCATCAAATTGGTGGATTTCAAAATCGAAATTGGCCGCATTTGGGAGGGCGATTATATGCGCCTGATCGTGGCCGATGAAATCAGCCCCGATAGCTGCCGCCTGTGGGATATGAAAACGGGCCAGAAGTTGGACAAAGACGTCTTCCGCCGTGATTTGGGCGATTTGGCAGATGCCTATACCGAGGTGGCCAAGCGTCTTGGCGTTTTGCCCGATCAGGGCACGGTGTCAGGCCCGACATTGGTGAATTAAGCGAAGCCCCGCTTCGCAGATAGAACGTAGACAGAAAGGCAAAAGTAATGCGCGCAACCGTGACCGTGATGTTGAAGCAGGGGGTTCTTGATCCACAAGGCGAGGCAGTGCGCCATGCGCTCGGCGCTTTGGGCTTTGAGGGTGTTTCGGGTGTGCGTCAGGGTAAAGTGATCGAACTTGATCTGGCCGATGGCACAACCGAAGACCAAATCCGCGAGATGTGCGAAAAGCTTTTGGCCAATACTGTGATCGAAAGCTATCAAATCGCGATCAGCTAAAGGGGTCTGTCGATGCGTGCTGCCATCCTGCGTGAATATAGCAAAGACCTGTCGATTGAGACTGTGTCAGACCCTGAATGCCCAGAAGACGGGGTGATCCTCAAAGTTCTGGCTTGTGGCGTTTGTCGCTCTGACTGGCATGGTTGGGTGGGGGAGCACCCACGCATCAAACCCGGTCAAATCGGCGGGCATGAATATTGTGGCGAAGTGATCGAAGCAGGACCGCGCGCCACCTACAAAAAGGGGGATCGTTTGGTTGCCCCCTTTATTCTCTCGTGCGGCTCTTGTCCGACCTGTCAATCTGGCGCGGGTCATACCTGCCCTAATCAACGCTTGCCGGGCTTTACTGAGCCGGGCGCATTTGCCGAATATGTCGCCGTTCCTTTTGATCATAATCTTGCGCGTTTGCCCGAAACTCTGTCACCGACTGTTGCGGCGGGGCTAGGGTGTCGTGTGACCACATCATGGCACGCGCTGACGGGGCGCGCGGCCGTGCAGGCGGGGGAATGGGTCGCGGTGCATGGCACGGGCGGCATTGGCCTTTCTGCCGCGATTTTGGCCAAGGCGCTTGGGGCTTTTGTGGTTGTCGTAGATGTCGTGCAGGAAAAGATCGACCATGCCCTGTCTTTGGGCATTGATGCAGGGGTGAACGCCCGTGATGGCGATGTCGCGGCCAAGATCATCGAAATCACCAAGGGCGGCGCGCATGTCAGCATCGAGGCCCTCGGGATCGAGACCACGGTTGCAGGCTCTATTGGATGTTTGCGCCCCTTGGGGCGTCATGTGCAGGTGGGCATGCCCGTTGGGCATACGGCCCAGATGCAGATTGATATGAACACGGTCTATATGCGTAATCTGGCCCTTTACGGCACGCGTGGCATGCCCTCTTGGCGGTATCCAAGCCTGTTGGGTCTGATCGAGGCAGGGCGGGTGGATATGTCCCCCCTGATTGCGCGGGAAATCCCGCTTTCGCAAACAGGGGCCGAGCTTGCCGCATTCAATGGCCCAACACCGCCCGGTGTGGCGGTCATCACTGATTTTACGTCCTGACGAAAGGAACCCCCAAAGATGAAAGCCGCCGTTCTTGTGTTTCCCGGATCGAATTGTGACCGGGATCTGAAGCGCGCCTTTGAACAGGCGGGCTTTTCCGTGGATATGGTCTGGCACAAGGACACCAAACTGCCTGAAGGGGTGGATTTGGTCGGTGTTCCGGGCGGGTTTTCTTATGGCGATTATTTGCGTTGCGGCGCGATTGCCGCGCAATCGCCCATTTCAGGCGCGTTAAAATCCCATGCGGATCGGGGCGGGTATGTGTTTGGGGTTTGCAACGGGTTCCAAATCTTGACGGAAACCAAATTGCTGCCCGGTGCGCTGCTGCAAAATATGTCGACCCGCTATATTTGCAAAACGGTTGGGTTGCGCGTGGAAAACACGCAAAGCGCCTTCACCACCGCCTATGAACAGGGCGCTGTGATCGAGGTGCCAATCGCGCATCATGAGGGAAATTATCAAGCCGATGCAGAGACGCTTGCGCGCTTGAACGGCGAGGGGCGGGTGGCATTTCGCTATGTCGAAAACCCCAATGGCGCTGTCGAGGATATTGCAGGCATCCTGTCAGAAAACCGCCGCGTTTTGGGGATGATGCCGCATCCCGAGCGCGCCTGCGAGCCGTTGCATGGCGGCACGGATGGTGCGGGCGTTTTTGCTGGTTTGGCACAGGCCTTGGTTGCGGCCTAGCGCGGCTCTGCCATCGGCAAGACATCGCGCAAGCGTGATCTAATCTTCTTGTCTGGCCTGCAGGGCACGCGTAGGTTTGCGCCATGAGCCTAAACACACGCCCCAATCTTGAACCCCGCCGCTTGCGTGCCTTACCACGCCTGAGTGGCGTTTGGGTTTTACGCCTGTTCTTGGCGCTGTTCTTGGTGGGCTTTATCGTCACGATCTGGGCGACAAACCTGTTTTTGACCGAGCGCCTGACCGAAAGCACCCGCAACCGCGCAGAAATTCGATTGGCGCTCTATTCTGGCACGATCATGTCAGAGCTACAGCGCAGCTCTGTCGTGCCGCTGTTGTTATCGCGCGACCCTGTCCTCATCACCGCGTTGCGCGAGGGGGAATTTACAGCCACCTCACAACGCCTGATTTCTTATTTGGATGAAATCGGGGCGGCCTCTTTTGTGCTGCTGAACCGCTCGGGCCGTGTTGTTGCTGCGACCGACCGCGCGCGGCTTGGGGAATTGCGCGCAAGCGAGCCCTTTTTTGTGCAAGCGGTGCGCAGCGCAGATACGGTCTTTACCTCAAACGAACCTGCCACTGGGCGGTATGACTTTACCTTTTCTCGCCATATCACTGATAACAATCAGCTTTTAGGCGTGATCATGGTCGAGGTGAACTTGGCCCGTGTGGTCGAGCAATGGCGCGGGGCATCCGAGGCTGTGTTCATCACCCAAGGGTCAGGCGAGATCATTTTGGCAACCGAACCCCGTTGGCGTGGCTTGATTGAGGCGGATGCCTTGGCCCGCCAAGATGCCCCATCGGCCATTCGCCGCGCCATTGAGAATGCGGGAGATTGGGCCTTTGGCGAGGAGGGTTATGTGTTTGGCGATGACACGCTGCGCCTTGCCCAAGATATGCCCTTTCGCGGGTGGGAAATCGTGTCCTACACTGCCTATGCCTCGGTGCGTGAGCGGGTGAACGGGGTGTTGGCCCTTTTGACAATGGGCTTTGCCCTTGTGCTTGCGGGCGCGTTTTACCTGTTGTCGCGCCGCGCGCGGTTGCAAACGGCCGTGTTTCAACGCGAAAGTGCGGAATTGCGCCGCTTGAATGATCGTCTCAGCCGCGAGATTGCCGAGCGCGAAAAAGCGCAGCGCGATTTGGAGCAGGCCGAATTGTCGCTAGCGCAGAGCCAGAAATTGGCCGCTTTGGGGGAAATGTCCGCTGCTGTCAGCCATGAGTTGAACCAACCGCTTGCGGCCATGAAAACCTATCTGGCAGGGGCGAAATTGCTGTTGCAGCGCCGCCGCCCTGATGAGGCGATGTCCTCCTTTCAGCGCATTGACGATCTGATTGAACGCATGGGGGCGATCACGCGGCAGCTCAAATCCTATGCCCGCAAAGGCGGCGACAGTTTTGCCCCCGTTGATCTGCGCGATGCGATCACAGGCGCGATGACCATGATGGAGCCGCAAATGCGGCAGATGAAGGTGGAAATTGCACAAATCATCCCCAACCAGCCTGTGATGATCTTGGGCGATATCGTGCGTCTGGAACAGGTGATCATCAATCTGTTGCGCAACGCCCTTGATGCGATGAAAGGCCAAGAGACGCGGCGCATTGAAATCCTTTTGGCCGAAGGGGATGAGGCGGTTCTCTCGGTGCGTGACAACGGGGCAGGGATCGAAGATTTAGATCAACTCTTCGAGCCGTTTTACACCACCAAGAAGCCCGGTGAAGGGGTGGGGCTTGGCCTTGCGATTTCTTCGGGCATTGTCACCGATTTTGGGGGCCGCTTGCGTGCACGCAACAGCGACACAGGCGGCGCGGTATTTGAAATCAGGCTGCCGCGTCATCAGATAAAGGGTGCCGCAGAATAGGCGGCGAAAGGATCGGGTTGGAATGAAAGTTGTGATTGTCGATGACGAGCAGGATATGCGCCAATCGATCAGCCAATGGTTGGCTCTTTCTGGGTTTGAAACCGAAACCTATGGCAGCGCGGAAGAGGCGCTCAAAGAGATCACATCCGATTTCGCGGGCATTGTTATCAGTGACATTCGTATGCCCGGCATGGATGGTATGGCGTTTCTCAAACGGCTGAATTCTATCGATCACAGCCTGCCTGTGATCATGATCACGGGCCATGGCGATGTGCCAATGGCGGTCGAGGCGATGCGCATCGGCGCTTTTGATTTTCTCGAAAAACCCTTCGATCCCGAAAAGATGAGCAGCCTTGCCAAACGCGCGATCCAAGCGCGGCGTTTGACCCTTGATAATCGCTCGCTCAGGCGGGAACTCAGCGATGGCACAGGGATCATGCGCCGCTTGGTAGGCACAAGCCCCGCGATGGAACGGTTGCGCGAGGATATTCTCGACTTTGGCCAAGCCGATGGTAATGTCCTGATCACCGGCGAGACGGGCACGGGCAAAACCCTTGTCGCCCATGCCCTGCACGCGGTCGGCCCCCGTGCGGGCAAACCCTTTGTCACCGTCACCTGTGGCGCGCAGGACGAGGCGCAGTTGCGCAGCCTGATCTTTGGCGCAGAAGAAAACGATCTGGCCCGCCCCGCCCTAGAGGCCGCACGCGGCGGCACATTGGTGCTTGAGGATGTCGAAACCCTCAGCGATGCGCTGCAGGCGCGGCTGCTGTCGGCTTTGGACGAGGCGCAAAGCGCGGGCCGCGATCTGCGCATCATTGCCATTTGTAACGGGGCCGAAGGGGCCGCGGGGTGTGAGGCGGCGCTCAGGCCCGATCTGTTTTTCCGCTTGGCCGCGATGCGCATCGCGCTGCCCCCCTTGCGGCAGCGGGGCGAGGATGTGCTGACACTGTTCGCACAATTCGCTGAAAATTACGCCGAAGAATACGGCACCGAGCCAATCCACCCCAATGCCCAAGAGGCCGCGCAAATGTTGCAGGCCCCATGGCCTGGAAACCTGCGTCAATTGCTGAACTTGGCTGAACGCGCCACGCTGCAAGCCCGCCGTGGCGCGGCCTCGGTCACGGCGCTGTTGATGAACGACACAACCGAGGTGGTGCCGCAGGATATGGGCGAGGGCAAACCCCTCAAAGAATATGTCGAGGCGTTCGAGCGGATGCTGATCGACAACACCATGCGCCGCCACCGCGGCTCCATCGCCGCCGTGATGGAAGAACTCAGCCTACCAAGACGCACCCTGAACGAGAAAATGGCGAAATACGGGTTGAGTAGGTCGGATTATTTGTGAGGGGGGGCAAAGGGCTCTATGGGCGGATTGCAGCCATGCGGCGGCGCGGCATGGACGCGATCACGATTGGCGGCTTTGGGCCGATCGCCGACCAAAATGATTTCATTTACATACATCGTTGCCCATCCCCCCCAAAAAAACCCATTGCCCTCTTCCCCGCTCTGCCTCTATGGTAAACGTGATGATCTAGCGGTTTGAGCCAGCTGGACATCTGCAAAGTTTATCTGCCCCCTTCTTGAAGCGCGTCCGAAAACCCGCGCGGGAGAGAGGGCAGTATGCCAAAGCCTGACCGCCGCCCTTGTGCTGCCCTCAGGCCCATCTAACCCCCGCGCAAGCGGGACATAATGGGAGAGGCGCGGGCGAGTGCACGCGCAGCTTCGGAGATAAATCGCGATGAAACGCGTGCAGATCAGCCAAGTGAGTGACGGGTTGGCCCATGCCGCGCCCGCCCATCCTGCTGTCCGCGTCATCGCCCTTTCAGGACAATATCCCCCTCTCACGCGACCCTCTGGGGTGCGCGCAGCGCGGGGATGTGCAAGGAACCCATGGCAAAGAAAATGCTTATCGATGCCACCCACGCGGAGGAAACCCGCGTTGTTGTGGCAGATGGAAACAAGGTCGAGGAATTCGATTTCGAGTCGCTGAATAAGCGACAACTGGCAGGAAATATCTATTTGGCAAAGGTGACGCGGGTTGAGCCCTCGTTACAGGCGGCCTTTGTGGATTATGGCGGCAATCGTCATGGTTTCTTGGCCTTCTCGGAAATTCATCCCGATTATTACCAAATCCCCAAAGCGGATCGTGAGGCGCTTTTGGCCGAGGAGCGGGAGTTGGCCGCCGAGGCCGAAGCCGATGAGGAGGAGAAATCCGCCCCCAAACGCCGCCGCTCGCGCCGCCGCAAATCCTCGGACACTCGTGCAGAGGCCGCCGCAGGTGATGCGATTGCCACAGGCGAGGTTAGCACGCCCTCAGGCATGGATGTGATTGATCTGGACGCTGAGGCTGAATCTGAGGCGGAGGCAGATGAGGCGCTTGATGCGGCCCTCACTGACACGGCCGCCCCTGAGAGCGCTGCCGATACTGAGGTTGAGGCCGATATCGAAGATTGCGCATCTGACGAGGACGCCACCGCCCCCGCCGAGGCCGAAACCATCGCCGATGATGATGATCACGAAGATATTCGTCCTGCCCGCAAACCGCGCGCGCGCAAATATAAAATCCAAGAAGTGATCAAAGTGCGCCAGATTATTCTGGTGCAGGTCGTCAAAGAGGAACGCGGCAATAAAGGCGCGGCCCTGACCACCTATCTCAGCCTTGCTGGGCGCTATTGTGTTTTGATGCCCAATACCGCGCGCGGTGGCGGGATCAGCCGCAAGATTACCAATATTTCGGATCGCAAAAAGCTAAAGGAAATCGCGCAATCGATGGAGGTGCCGCAGGGCGCGGGTCTGATCATCCGCACCGCGGGCAGCCAACGCACCAAGGCCGAGATCAAGCGCGATTACGAATATTTGCAGCGCCAATGGGAACAGGTGCGCGAATTGACCCTGCGCTCGATTGCGCCTGCGCCAATTTATGAGGAAGGTAATCTGATCCACCGCTCGATCCGTGATCTCTATAATCGCGATATTGACGAGGTGTTGGTTGAAGGCGAGGCGGGGTATCGCCAAGCCAAGGACTTCATGAAAATGATCATGCCGTCCCATGCCAAAAACGTGAAACATTATGCGGACAGTCTGCCGCTTTTTGCGCGCTATCAGGTCGAGGGTTACTTGGCCGATATGTTCAACCCTGTCGTGCAGCTCAAATCGGGCGGCTATATCGTCATCGGCATCACCGAGGCTTTGGTTGCGGTTGATGTGAACTCGGGGCGCGCGACCAAGGAAGGCTCGATTGAGGAAACCGCGCTTAAGACCAATCTTGAGGCTGCCGATGAGGTGGCGCGCCAAGTGCGTCTGCGCGATTTGGCGGGTCTGATTGTGATCGACTTCATCGATATGGATGATCGGCGCAACAATCTGGCAGTGGAAAAGCGGCTGAAAGATCGCCTCAAAACCGACCGCGCGCGCATTCAGGTTGGGCGTATCTCAGGCTTTGGCCTGTTGGAAATGTCGCGCCAACGTCTGCGCCCTGGGATGTTGGAGGCCACGACACAGCCCTGCCATCACTGCCACGGCACGGGGCTTGTGCGTTCTGATGACAGTCAGGGCCTATCGATCCTGCGCCAGTTGGAAGAGGAAAGCACCCGCCGCCGCTCGCGCGAGTTGTTGTTGACTGCGCCCGTGGGCATTGTGAATTTCATTATGAACCAAAAGCGCGAATATCTCGCTGATCTCGAGGCGCGCTATGGGGTTTCGATCCGTGTCGAGGCCGATCCTTCGATGATCACGCCCGATTATCGGATTGAAAAATTCAAAACAGCCACCCGCCGCATCGCCCCTGCAAGCCCTGTTGTTTCGATGGATGCAGGGCTGATGGAGGAAATCGAAGCCGCTGAAGCCGAGGCTGTGGATGAGATTGATATCACCGAGGCACCTGAGGCAGACCGCCCCGAGGCACAAGGCGAAGAGGGCGAGGGCAAGAAACGCCGCCGCCGCCGCCGTGGTGGCCGTGGCCGCCGCCGCAATCGGGGCGAGGGGGACGAGGCTCGCACAACCGAGGAGGGCACTGAGGCCCCAGAGGTTGCAGAACAGAGTGCAGGCGCGTCTGAGGCTGATGCCTTGCCCGCAGCGGAGGCAGACGCCACCCCCAAAGTTGAGGAAAAGCCAAAGCGCCGCCGCAGTCGCAAGCCGACCAAATCTGACGCATCGGCGGAGACGGTAGCCGCGCCAGAACCATCTGATCCCACTGCAGAAGCACCTGCAGAAGCAGCGGTAGATGCAGCGGTGGAAGAGGCCCCAAAACCAAAGCGCCGTGGTCGCAAAACCAAGGCCGAAAAAGCCGCTGAAGAGGCCGCTGCGGTAACGGAATCGGTGGCTGAGGCCGAAAATGCCCCAGAGCCTGCGGAAGAGGCACCGAAGCCCAAGCGGGCCACGCGCAGCCGTAATACCCCTGCGAAAAAGGCCGAACCTGTGGCCGAGGTGCCATCTGCGCCAGATGTGGATGTCGCGGCGGTGTCTGCGCCACAGGCCGCAGAACCTGCGCCTGAGGGGCCAAAGAAGCGCGGGTGGTGGTCACGCGGCTAACCGACCCGATCAAGATAAAACGGGCAGGGGAAACCCTGCCCGTTTTTCATTTTCACGCTAAGCGTTTGTTCAGTTTGCGTTGCGCTCAGTTGCAATCGCCGCCTCAATCTGGTCGCGCGGCAAGGCCCCGCGCAAGAGCCCCGTTTCCAGCACAAAAGTTGGCGTGCCGGAAATATTCAGCGCACGGGCCAATTCGTAATTGAGGCTGATTGTTGCATCGATTTGCGGGTTGTTGATTTCGGCCACGATGGCCGCGTGATCAAGACCCAGCCCTTCGGCGGTGGCCTGCAATGACCCTTCGCTGACCTCGGCCCGCATCACCATCATCGCATCATGAAGCGCGCGATAGGCTTCATCACCCAATGCGATTTTGGCCGCAATCGCATAGCGTGAGGCCAAGAGCGAGGCATCGCCCAAAATCGGAAACTCTTTGACGATAAAGCGGATGTTCCCATCTGCCTCAAGCATGGCTTCGATATCGGGGAAGGCACGTTTACAATAGCCACAGCGATAATCAAGAAACTCGATTAGGGTCACATCACCCTCGGGGTTGCCGCCAACATAATCATAGGGTGAGGCGAAAATCGCGTCAGAATTGGCCGCGATAATCTGGGATTCAGCCTGCGCCTCTGCGGCCGCTTGACGCTCGTCTAGAATGTCGAAGGCCTCCATCAGCACTTCGGGATTATCCAGCAGATAGGCGCGGATTTCCGCGCGAAACGCTGCGCGTTCTGTCTCGCTCATGGCATCGATGTCAAATGCTGTAGCGGGATTGAGGGCGCCAAGTGTTAGGCCAAGCGCCAAGATCAGGCTTTTCGGGGAAGGGGTCATCGCGCATCCTGTCAGTCGTTTTTCGTTCCAGCCACACGTAACACATCTTGCGCCCGAAGCCACCCGCTTGACCCTTGGGGCAAGAGGCCTGTGGCACGGCGGGCATGAAGGGCGGCGGTTTCAAAATCTCCCTCCAAGGCCGCGCGTTCTGCGGTGGCCCATGCGGCCATACCATCTTGGCCATCGCGCGCATAGGCCATAGCCAAATCTCGCATAAGCCGCGCGTTGCGCCGTTCGCGGGCAAAGGCGGCCTCTAGCACCGCCAAGGCCTCGGCATTGCGCGCGGGGCTGTCGGGCGCAAGAAGGGCACGACCATATCCCGCTAAAATCAGACCTGCATCAGGGGACATCTGGATGGCCCGTTCATAGGCCACAATCGCCGCGTCATACCGGCGGTTTTCAAATAGAACCTGTGCATATAGCTCTTGGTAATAGAGGTCTGCGGGGTGGTTTAGGATCAACCGCTCTAACTCACGCAAGGCGGCATCGCCTTCGGAATTGCGGTGATAGGCCACTGCGCGGCGCATTGTTGCGATCTCTGAGGGGTCATTTCCCACCTGCGCAAATGTCCAAGAGGGTGGGTTCAGAAAGGCTGCTAATTTCCCCTTGCTACGATCAAACCAATATTGCGCTTCGCTGTCAGGGGGTGGGGCCGTGCCGCCGTCAAAATTTGCGACCAATCGCAGACGATCGCGGGTCAGCGGGTGGGTGCGCACATAGGGGTCTTTGCGGTCAGTTGAGAGTAACTCTTGCCCTGCAAAGCGATCTAGGACGCGCGCCATTGCGGTGGGGTCAACGCCTGCGCGCTCGAGATATCTAAGGGCGGCGGCATCCGCGCTCACCTCTTCGGCGCGGGTATGTGAGAAAAAGACGCGCTGCGCGCTTGAGGCCATACCTGCCGCAACGCCCGCGCCTGCACCCGCATCCCCCGTGACGCCTGCGGCCAGCAGACCTGCCACCAAACCCAGCCGCGATGCACCGTTCATCGTGTCGGCATTCTCGGGGCGGCGGGCCAAATGCCCGTTGGCAATATGCGCGGCCTCATGGGCCAAAACGGCCTGCAATTCGGCAGGCTCGTCCAAGGCCATCATCAGCCCCGAAGTGACAAAAATCGTGCGTGCATCGCTAACAAAGGCGTTCATCTGCGGATCATTGAGCAAAATCACGCGGATAGATTGCCCCAATCCTGCCGCCTCGAGAATGGGCATCAGCAGATTGCGTAAACCTGCCTCAATCTCGGCATCGCGGATCATGGATTGCGCCAAGGCCCCTTTGGGCGCAAGGCCAAGGCACAGGCCCAAGATCACGGCAAAAAGAAAGGATCGCATCTGTGATTGACCTTTTCGGGCTGGGCTGTTTCAAACCGATGCATCCAGTCTAGTGAGGAAGCAATGCGTTATTCAAGCCGTGGTCAGGTTGATCCCTTTATTGTGATGGACGTCATGGAGGCCGCCCGCCGTCTTGAGGAGGAGGGGCGCCACATCATCCATATGGAGGTCGGCCAACCCGGCACAGGCGCGCCACGCGCCGCGCGCGAGAGGCTGGCGCGCGCAATGGAAGAAGACACGCTAGGCTATACTGTGGCGCTCGGGCGTCCTGATCTGCGCGCGGGGATCGCAGCCCTTTATGGCGAATGGTATGATATCGACCTTGATCCTGCGCGCGTGGTGATCACTGCGGGGGCATCGGGCGGGTTTTTATTGGCATTTTCCGCGCTTTTTGATGCGGGCCAAAAGGTTGGTATGGGGCTTCCCTGTTACCCGTCTTATCGGCAAATCCTTAAGGCAATGAGTTTGGACGTTGCGGGATTGCGCACCGATGCCAGTAGTGGGTTTCAGCCGCGCCCCGACCAGATCACCGAAGATCTCGCAGGTCTGATCTTGGCAAGCCCTGCAAACCCGACAGGCACGATGATCCAAAAGCCCGCACTTGCGGAACTGGCGGCTGCCTGCGCCGCGCGGGATGTGGCCTTGATCAGTGACGAAATCTATCACGGGCTGCATTACGAGGCGCGCGCCGTCAGCGCGCTTGAGGTGACCGATCAGGCCTATATTATCAACTCCTTTTCTAAATATTTCTCGATGACAGGATGGCGATTGGGGTGGATGGTCGTGCCCGAAGATCACCTGCGCGTGGTCGAGCGTTTGGCGCAAAATATGTTTATTTGCGCGCCACATGCGGCACAAATCGCAGCCCTAGGGGCCTTGTCGCCTAAAGGGCGTGCGGAACTGGATGAGAACCGCGCGATCTATGCCAAAAACCGCATGATCTTGTTGCATGGGCTGCGCGCGGCGGGATTTGAGCACCTCGCGCCCGCAGATGGTGCGTTCTATGTCTATGCCGATATCAGCGCCTTTGATTGGCCCGCGCAAGATATGGCGCGCGCAATGTTGGAGGAGGCAGGGGTTGCCGTCACCCCAGGCCTTGATTTTGATCCCGAAGAAGGCACGCGCGCCTTGCGGTTCTCCTATGCCCGCAGCACGGCCGATATCGAAGAAGGGGTTGCACGTATCACGGCCTTTATGGCTGCACATGCAAAATAGATTGTAAATCTCAATCTAAATTTTGTATCTTTCTGACGCGGATAAGAGCAGAAAGACAACCCCATGCCGCAGGTCGTGTTTCGCAGTATTTTTGCGATGCTGTTTTTGTGGATTGGCCCCATGGTTTGGGCCGAAACACCTGTGCGCCTTGATCTAGGCGAAAGCTATGTCACGGATCGAGGCTAAGGGATTGAGGTGCAGCTTCGCCTTAATCGTGCCACCGCCTATGGGCTGCGTCTGCGCGACAATCCGATGCGGTTGATTGTTGATTTGGCAGGGGTAGAGGCGCAAAATCTGCCCGATGGGTTTGATCGAGCGGATCGCGCACAGGCGGTCACGCTTGGCCCCGCACCGCGTGCAGGTTGGGGGCGTTTGAGCCTGAATTTGACCGCGCCCATGGTGATTGAGCGCGCGGTGATGGATACAGGCATCCTGACGCGGTGCGTCTCACCTTGCGGCTGCGCCCCGCAACGGCGCAAGAATTTGCAACCCATCTCACCGCAGCAAGCGCAGATGAGCCACCTGAAGCGGTGATTGCTGAACCCGCGCCGCCACTGCGCACACGGCCCTTGATTGCCCTTGATCCGGGCCATGGCGGGATTGGTCCGGGCGCAGAGCGCGATGGCTATAGCGAAGCGGATTTGGTTTTGTTCTTCGCGTTAGAGTTGCGCGAGATGCTGTTGCGTGATGGACTCGTGGATGTGTTCATGACGCGCGAGCGGGATGAATTTATCCCCCTGCCTTATCGGATGCCGCGCGCGCGCATGGCGGGGGCTGATCTTTTCATTTCAATTCATGCCGATGCCTTGGCCGCAGGCGATGGCATGGCGCCTGGGGCGACTGTTTATACCTTGTCCGAGACAGGCTCTGATGCGGCCTCAGCGGCGCTTGCCGCGCAGCATGACCGCGCCGATCTATTGGCGGGCGTGGATTTGGGCTAATCCGATGATGTTGTCGCAGATTTGCTCATGGATTTGGCGCGTCTTGAAACCGATCCGCGCAGTGATGCCTTGGCCGATGCCTTGGTGACGGGCCTTGAGGGGGCAGGGGTTGAATTGCACAGCCGCCCGCGTCTTGAGGCAAATTTTACGGTGCTGCGCGCGCCTGATTACCCCTCTGTCCTCTTGGAAATCGGTTTTATGTCCGAAGGTGGGGATTTGGAAAATATCCTTGACCCTGTTTGGCGGTCGCGGGCGCAAGGTGGGATTGCGCGGGCCATCGAGGCATGGTTGGCCGAAGACAATCTGCGCCGCAGCCTGATGCGGCGATAATCTTGTGTGATCTCACCATGAAGTGAGGGTTTAAGCTTTTGACGCGCGCGCGGCTGCGCCCTATAAGCGGACACGCGCTTGGGGTAAGGCTTTTTGGGGAAGTGACACGCATGGGCCAGATCATCCGTTTTGTGATGGGTATTTTCGGCGGGCTCTTTGCCTCGGCGATCATGGCGGTTGTGTTTGGTGCCATTATTGTTGGCGGCGTGATTTGGGTTTTTGCGCGCGATTTGCCCAATTACGAAACGCTGTCGCAATATACCCCTGCCACAATCAGCCGTATCTATTCGCGCGAAGGCCGTATCATTGACGAATTCGCGCAAGAGCGCCGTGTTTTCGTGCCAGCCGAAGAAATCCCTGATCTGGTGGCTCATGCCTTTATCAGCGCCGAAGATCGCAATTTCTATCAGCATGCGGGCTATGATCCGCGCGCGATTGCATCGGCCCTTGTGGATGCGGTGCGTTCGCGCGGGCAGGATGTGCGTGGCGCCTCCACCATCACGCAGCAGGTGATGAAGAATTTCCTTCTCGATGGCAGCCGCACGATTGAGCGCAAGGTTCAGGAAATCATTTTGGCCGCACGGATTGAGCGATCCATGAGCAAGGAACGTATCCTTGAGCTGTATCTGAACGAGATTTTCCTTGGTCAAAATTCCTATGGTGTTGCCGCCGCTGCGCAGACCTATTTCAACACTGCGCTGTCCGATTTGACCCCTGCGCAAGCTGCCTATTTGGCCGCTCTGCCGCAACGGCCTGCGCGTCTGCATCCTGTGCGCGATTACGATGATGCGGTTGAGCGGCGCAATTATGTGCTGCGCGAGATGTTCGAGAATGGCTATATCACCCGCGAGGTGATGGAAGATAGCCAAGCCTCAGAGCTTGAGACGGTGCAGCGGGGGGATATCGCGCCTTTCCGCTCTAGCCTGCCGCCACGGGGCTATTTTACGGATGAAATTCGCCGCCAATTGTCGACCCAGTTTGGCGAAGAAGAATTCTTCACAGGCGGGTATGCCGTGCGCGCAACGATGGATGAAAATCTTCAAATCGTGGCACAGCGCGCGTTGCGCAGCGCGCTTGAAACCTATGATCGCGGGCGCGGAGTTTGGCGGGGGGCCTTGGCGCAACTGGATGTAGCGGCCCTCGAGGATGCGGCCAGTTTGGCCGAGGCGCTTTCGGTTGCGGAAATCCCGCGCGATGTGGATCAGTGGCATGTGGCTGCTGTGACGGGGTTCGAGGGCGGTGATGCGCTGATTGCCTTTGAGGATGGCGAAACGGGTCGCATCTTGGCCGATGATGTCACTTGGGCGCGCCTTTTGCGCGAAGATGGCACAACAGGCAGCGCGGCCAATTCTGCCGATGACCTGCTTGCGCGCGGGGATGTGATCCATGTTCTGCCTGTTGAGAATGACACAGGCGCAGGGCATTATTCCTTGCGCCAAATCCCCGAGGTGCAAGGGGCCTTTATGGCGATGGACGTGAACACGGGCCGCGTTTTGGCGATGCAAGGCGGCTTTTCCTATCAATATTCGGTGTTTAACCGCGCCACCCAAGCCACGCGGCAGCCCGGCTCAAGCTTTAAGCCATTTGTGTACGCGGCGGCGTTGGACAGTGGCTATAGCCCCAACACCATTGTGATCGATGCGCCCATTCAGGTGGAAACGCCCGAGGGTCTTTGGCGTCCAACCAATGCCTCGGATCGGTTTTATGGCCCTGCGCCCATTCGCACAGGGATTGAACAATCGCGCAACTTGATGACTATCCGCTTGGCCCAAGATGTGGGGATGGAGACCGTTGCGCGCTATGCGGAACGCTTTGGCGTTTACGATGAGATGCAGTCATTTTTGGCCAATTCCTTGGGGGCGCAAGAAAGCACGCTTTACAAAATGGTCGCGGCCTATGCGATGTTTGCCAATGGCGGTGAGCGGGTGGAGCCTACCCTTGTTGACCGTGTCCAAGATCGGTTTGGACAAACTGTGTATCGCCATGATCAGCGTATTTGCGAAGATTGTTTGAGCGACACATTGCCCGCAGGCTTGGGGCCGCGGATCGTATCCAACCGCGCCCGTGTTATGGATCCAATTACCGCCTTTCAACTCACCTCGATGCTTGAGGGGGTTGTCGAGCGCGGAACAGCCGCGCGCGCGGTGAACCTGCCTGTTCCTGCTGCTGGGAAAACGGGCACAACCAATGACGCCCGCGATGTTTGGTTTGTTGGCTTTACCTCCAATATCGTGGCGGGGTGCTATATCGGCTATGACCAACCGCGGTCGCTTGGCCGCGCCTCGGGCGGTGGGACTTGTGCGCCCGTGTTCCAAGAATTTATGCAAGAGGCCGTGGCCGAATATGGCGGCGGCCCGTTCCGCGTGCCCGAGGGCGGTGTGTTCGTGCCAATTGACCGCTTCTCTGGCGAACGTCTGGCCGATGGGGAAAGCGGCGAAAACGTGGTTTATGAATATTTCCGCGCCGCAGAAGTGCCCCCTGTTGGTGCGCGTTCGGCCATTGTGGATGGTGGGTTTGCTATGGCCTCGGATTTGCCCGTCTTTGGGCCGGGTGAGGTTGATGGCGCATTGCAGGAAGAGGGCGCAGATGTGCGCACCTCGTCAGGCGAAACAGTGCGGGTTCCCACCGATACGGGCTTTGGCACGATCAGCTCAGGCGGGCTCTATTAAACCCCATCGGGGATTGCAGCCACGCCGCCGCTGGTCTAGATCACCGCGACCAGATGATTTCTTGATGCAATTGGAGCAGGTATCCGATGCGGGCCGAAACCCAATCCAATATCGACAAAATTCGCCGTTCGCTTGATTTGCTCGGGCAGCGAATGGATTTGACCACCGCCAAGCACCGCTTGGAGGAGTTCAACGCCCGTGTCGAGGATCCAGACCTGTGGAACGATCCCGAAAAGGCGCAAAAGCTGATGCGCGATCGTCAGGTGTTGCTTGATAAAATCGGCACCTATGACGCGATCAAATCGGGACTGGACGATAATATTGGCCTCATCGAATTGGGCGAGGAAGAAGGTGACAGCGCCATCGTGACAGAGGCGGAGGCCGCCCTGTCTGCCTTGGTCGAGACCGCCGCCGCAAAAGAGCTTGAGGCCCTATTGAACGGCGAGGCGGACGCCAATGACAGCTTCCTTGAGATCAATGCGGGCGCAGGCGGCACGGAAAGCTGTGATTGGGCCTCCATGTTGGCACGCATGTATGTGCGTTGGGCCGAAAAACAGGGATATGAGGTTGATCTTCAATCCGTCTCTTACGGGGAAGAAGCGGGGATCAAATCCGCCGTTTACAAAATCTCTGGCCATAATGCCTATGGCTGGTTGAAATCGGAATCTGGCGTGCATCGTTTGGTGCGCATCTCGCCTTATGACAGTTCCGCGCGGCGGCATACGTCCTTTTCTTCGGTTTGGGTCTATCCTGTGGTTGATGACAATATCGAAATCGAAGTGGCCCCAAATGAGATCCGCATCGACACCTATCGCTCGTCAGGGGCGGGGGGGCAGCACGTCAACACCACCGACTCAGCCGTGCGCATCACCCATATTCCCACGGGGATCGTGGTCACGAGTTCGGAAAAATCTCAGCACCAAAACCGCGATATCGCGATGAAGGCGCTGAAATCGCGCCTCTATCAGATGGAACTTGACCGCCGCAATGCCGAGATCAACGCAGCCCATGAGGCCAAAGGTGAGGCGGGTTGGGGCAATCAAATTCGCTCTTATGTTTTGCAGCCCTATCAAATGGTTAAAGACCTGCGCACAGGGTTTGAGACCTCTGACACCCAAGGTGTTTTGGATGGTGAAATTGATGGGTTGATGGCCTCGGTTTTGGCGCTGGATGTCTCTGGCAAAAGCCGTGCCGATGCACAGGCCGAAGATTGACGCCTGAGACGCAAGCACGCAGCGATGCGGCGCATTCGCGTCTTGCACTGCAGCCTTTGGTTGATTACTTCTACTGACATTCTCGGGGCGGGGTGAAATTCCCCACCGGCGGTGACAGCCCGCGAGCGCCTTGGTTTCACGACCAAGGGTCAGCAGATTTGGTGAAATTCCAAAGCCGACGGTTATAGTCCGGATGAAAGAGAATGAGCCGTGTTTCGCGGTTGCGCGGGGGCGTGTCCCTTGTGCAGACGCAGGCGCGTGTTCACGATCGCCTTGGGCACCTTGGTCTTTAGAAAGGATGACCCAAATGACGAAAACACTGAATATCGCTTTTATCAAAGCAAATTGGCACAGCGACATTGTCAACCAAGCCTTGGTTGGCTTCGAAGCGGATATGAAAGCATCAGGTCAGGCGTATAACCTGATGACCTATGATGTGCCCGGCGCCTTTGAAATGCCGCTCTTGGCAAAGAAACTGGGCGCGTCTGGTAAGGTTGATGCGATTGTCTGCGCCGCATTGGTGGTGGATGGGGGCATTTACCGCCATGATTTTGTGGCCGCTGCTGTGGTTGATGGTCTGATGCAAGCACAGTTGGACACAGGCATTCCCACCTATTCCGTATCGCTGACCCCCCATCATTTCCACGAGCATGCGGTGCATCACGATTTCTATCATGATCATTTCGTCAAGAAAGGCGCAGAAGCAGCGCAAGCCTTGCGCATGGTCGCAAGTATCGAGGTTTGATCCTGATGGCGCAGGCCCTGAGCTTTGAGTTTCTCACCGCAGGTCAAATTCAATTTGGTCGCGGGAAGGTCGGGGCGGAGCTTGCGCCGCAGATTATGACTTTGGGGGTGCCCGTGATGGTGATCACGGGCGGCTCTGGTCTGCGTCACACAGGAACGCGTGCTTTGGTTGATGCTCTTGCGCCCGTGCTGCAGGTGGCGATTGCGGCTGAACCCGATTTGAAAACCATCGAGGGCGCGGTGATGCGCGCGCGCGGGGCAGGGGTTGCCTGCGTTGTGGCGATTGGCGGGGGGGCTGTCATTGATGCAGGCAAGGCCATAGCCGCCTTGATCCCTGCACCGCATCCCGCCCTTCGTTATCTTGAGGTTGTCGGTGAGGGGCGCGCGCTTGATGCCGCGCCTTTGCCTTTTGTGGCCATTCCCACCACAGCGGGCACAGGGGCCGAGGTCACCAAAAACGCAGTGATTTCTGTGCCCGAACACCAGCGCAAAGTATCTTTGCGTGATGCGCGGATGCTGCCAGATTTGGCCATTATTGACCCAAGTTTATGTGACGGGATGGGGCGCGCGCAAACCATGATGAGCGGGCTTGATGCCCTGACCCAAGTGATCGAGCCTTATCTGTGCACCCGCGCCAACCCGTTCACCGATGCGCTGTGCAGGGATGCCATTCCGCGGGCCGTGTCGGGGCTGCGCCGCCTATCTGATGCCTTTGATCGGGGCGGCGATGATCCGATGGCGCGCGATGATATGGCCTTGGCATCGGTGATTGGCGGTCTTGCCTTGGCCAATGCGGGTTTGGGGGCGGTGCATGGCTTGGCGGGGCCTGCAGGCGGCTATCTGGCGCAACATGGCCTGATTTGCGCCCGTTTATTGGTGCCTGTTCTTTTGGCCAATGAGGCCCGCGCCGAAAGCCCCGCATTGCGTGGACGCTTTTCTGATCTGCGCGCTTGGATGGGCGATGCCTTTGGCGTCAGCGCCGAGATGGCCTTTGAGGCCTTGGCGCGATTTATCGAGGGGCAAAACCTGCCGCGATTGGGGCAAGCGGGTCTGCCTGCCGACAAGATCGACCAGATTGCACAAGCGGCGGCAAGCTCGTCTTCGATGAAGGCGAGTCCAGTCGATTTGACCGCGTCTGATTTGACCGAAATTCTGCGCGAAGCGTTATAACCCACGCCCCAATATACCCGTTGCAATTGCAACAATGGCCTCGGTTTCCGCCAAAGTTCTTAAGATTTCTTTAATACCTTGAGCTGAGCTTTAGAGAGCGTGAACCAGATGATCGGGCAGTGGTGGTCGATATTGCCGATAGCGTGGCTTTCTGGGCAACCCATAACGACACAGGCGCATCTGATCTGCGGGTATGAAAAAAGCGGCGGGCCTATGGCCCCGCCGCTTTTCAAAATCGGTATGAACTTGCCTTAAAGAATGGTTTGGCCTGTTGCGGTCCAATCTTTGGTGAATTGCTCAAGGCCCTTATCGGTCAAGACGTGCTTGGCAAGACCCTTGATCACTGCGGGTGGAATGGTCGCCACATCTGCACCAACCATCGCGGCATCTTTCACATGGTTTGCCGTCCGAATGGACGCAGCCAGAATTTCAGTCTCAAATCCATAATTGTCGTAAATCTCGCGGATTTCTGCGATCAATTCCATGCCATCGACGTTGAGGTCATCCAAGCGCCCGATGAAGGGGCTGATATAGGTTGCACCCGCCTTGGCCGCCAAAAGCGCCTGATTGGCCGAGAAGCACAAGGTCACATTAGTCTTTATGCCTTTATTGGTGAAATGGCGGCAGGCCTTTAGGCCATCCAAGGTCAAAGGCAGCTTGATCACGACATTATCGGCGATTTTTGCCAAATGCTCGCCCTCGGCCACCATGCCCGCAAAATCGGTTGCGGCGACTTCGGCGGATACGGGCCCATCGACCAGCGCGCAAATTTCAGCGATGACCTCTTTGAAATCGCGGCCTGATTTTGCGATCAGCGAGGGGTTCGTGGTGACCCCGTCCAACAGACCATAATCGTGCAATTCACGGATTTCATCGACCACGGCAGTATCGACAAAGAATTTCATAGATAGCTCTCCTTGATGCTTATTCGCGCGGGGCAGGCGAGGCCTGATACGAATGGGTTGTTTGGCGCTTCGATAACCTGGTGAGACGAATTCTGCAAATTGCAATTTTCTTACGACCGCTTGAAAATAGTCTGCGGCACGGGGATTGGCGTGGCGATGTCCGCGAACAAGGTGCGCGGTGTTCGCGCCGCACAGACCCATGACACCTATTCAGCCGTGCGTGCCGCGCTGTCGAATAATGCGCAGATCATCACGATGGGCGCGCGAGTGATTGGGGCAGAATTGGCGAAATCCATTGCCGAGCCCTATTTGGCGCAAAGTTTTGACCCCAATGGCCGCAGCGCCAGCAATGTTGCAGCGATTGATGCGCTAGACGGGTAGCGCGGTCTGCCAAATTTCCCTTGGCGGCGCGGGGATCGGGGGCTTAACCTATTCCTGACGGAAGAAGGGAGGGCGCAATATGAACGACCGCGTGCAGCTCGAGGGGCCATCGCCCCTGCCGCCATTGGCCAAGATGGGATTGGGCGATATTTGGGCGGCATTGGGCGCAGGGTGGCGCGATTTTCGCCAAAAGCCGATGATGGGCCTGTTCTTTGCCCATATCTATGTGGTGGGGGGCTGGTTGATCTATGGCAGCCTTTCGATCCTAGATATGGGGTGGTTGGCTATTCCGATTACGGTTGGTTTTCCCCTCATCGGGCCTTTCTTGGCGGTTGGCCTTTATGAGGTGTCCCGCCGTCTTGACGCGGGGGATCGGGACTTTTGCAGAAATGATATCTTCAGCGTGATCTGGCGGCAAAGATTGCGCCAATTGCCCTCTATGGCATGGCTGATCATCGTTTATTTTCTATTTTGGTCTTTCTTTGCGCATATGTTGTTCGCCCTGTTTATGGGGCCATCTGCGCTGATGAATGTGACCTCAAGCTATGCCTATCTGCTTCAGCCCGAAGGGTTGATTATGCTGTTGGTGGGCTCAGGCTTTGGTGCGGTTTTTGCGTTGGTGTTGTTTTGCCTCACGGTGGTTTCGTTGCCCCTTTTGTTGGATAAGGAAGTGGATTTTGTCACCGCCATGCTCAAAAGCATTGCGGTGGTCAAAGCCAACCCGAAGGTGATGCTGATCTGGGGGGCGCTGATCGCAAGCCTGACCTTTTTGGCGATGCTGCCTGCACTGTTGGGGTTGTTTTTGGTCTTGCCCGTTTTGGGTCATGCCTCATGGCATATTTATCGCCGCGCCTTTGTGCATGAGGCGATATGATGACAAAGAAAAACCCCCGCGCGCGGATGCGGGCGGGGGTGCGTTGTAAATAAATCGCGCCTGCGCTTATTTCTTTTCTGGCTCTGCGGCGGCTGCGGCAGGTTTTGCGGCTGGGGCAGGGGCCGATTTCGCACCGCTAGACAGCGGGTCTTCTTGACGCTGAACCGTGCCTTCAAAATGCGCACCAGATTCAATCGCGATGGTCTTATGAATGATGTCGCCCTCAACTCGCGCACTTGAGGTGAGGCGCACTTTCAAGCCACGAACGCGGCCTTTGACATAGCCGTTCACGACCACATCATCGGCAAGAACCTCGCCATCAATGCGTGCGCTTTCACCAACAGTCAGTGAATGTGCGCGGATGTCACCCTTGACGGTGCCTTCGATTTGAATGTCGCCCGAGGTTTTCAGATTGCCCGTAATCACCAAATCCGAGCTCAGCAAAGACGCAGGCGGCTTTGGCTTGGCGGGGGCAGCAGATGTGCTGGGGGCCACCGGTGCCGAAGGCGCGCTTGGCGCTGTCGCGGCAGGGGCCGCGCTTGGCGTTGTTGTTTCTTTTGGTCCAGGTTCGTTGATTTTTGATTTAGAAAACATTTCGTCCTGCCGTGATAAAGGTCATCGGGTTGGTTGGGTTGCCATTCTGGCGCACTTCGTAATGCAAATGGGACCCGGTCGAGCGTCCAGTATTTCCCATATCACCAATTCTGTCGCCGCGCGACACTCTTTCGCCCCGTGTCACGCGAATACGCGATAAATGTGCGTAGCGTGTTGTATATCCCATAGCGTGGCGAATTTCTATCATATTGCCATAGGCGCCGCGGCGGCCCGCGAAAACCACAGTGCCATCTGCGGCAGCAACAATCGGGGTTCCAACGGTGCCCGCAAAATCTTGGCCCTCATGCATCCGCCGCCCCCCTTGGATCGGATCATTGCGATAGCCATAGCCCGAGGTGCGCCGCGCAGCGCCCTGCACAGGATAGCTGAAGGGCAGGCTCTCTGCGGCAATACGATAGAGGTTCACCGCATCGAGATCTTCCAACACCTCATTGGCGCGCAGCGAAACAGGGTCGGGTTGGCCGTTGGAGGTGGAAAAGGTAATTGGCGTCAAAGGCCCGCCTTGGCCTGAATAGCCACGGCGCACCGTCTCAAGAATGCTGTCGGTGGGCAGGCCTGCCGCACGGAACATCGCATCAAGTGGCTCAAGCGACATCGCGACCGCGTCTTCGATTTGAGTAAAGATGCGTTCATTGCGCTCGGCGGAAAGGGCAGCTTGGAATTCCAAGTCTTGAATCTGCGCGCGCGCCTCGGCGATCAAATCATGGGTTGTATCGCGCCCTTCGGCTGTTTCTTGCAGCGCCTCGGTCAATAGCGCCAAAACCTGCTCTAGATCTCGTTGACGGCTTGCGGCGGATTGCAGGCTGCCATTCTCATCGGTCATCTCGGCGGTCAATTGTGCCACCTCTTCAAGCGCGTCATCGCGTTCACTGATGGTGCGGCGCAAGGTGCTTTGGATCACGTTGACCGCGGTTTCCAATTCGCGGCGGCGTTCTTCTGATGCCAGAAGCTGCGATTGCATGGCAGAGACTTGGGTCATCGCAACGCCAAATCGTTCATGGGCGGCTTGTGCCTCAAGGGCGCGGCGGTCGCGTTCGCTGGACATTGCATTGAGGCGGTCTTGATAGGCCTGCGAGGCGCGCGCGACCTGATCGCGATTAGAGCCTGCATTGATGGCATCGATGAAAAACACCGCTGAAACAATCGCCGTCCATGTGACCAGAAGCCCTGTCGTGGCAATGATTGCGGCCTGCGTCAGGGGCCTCAGGCGCACAAAGCGCGTGCTTGTATCGGATTTCAGAAACAGCCGTTTTTCAGGCAAATGTCGATCCAATGCGTGGTTTGCGCGCTCAATCAATCGCGATTTCAATGCCAAGTCCCCTGTTTTGTCGTTCGGGCGCTTTGCTCTGCGCCTCTCGTCACCACCCCATCACAGCGTCCCCAGACCAATTGGGGGGCGCGAGGATTGGATAGGACATTGAGCGGGGCGGCTCAATATTTTTTGCGCCATTTAGACGGGAAATTGAGGTCATCCCCGCAATTTGGGCGAGATTTCGCCGATAGATGGCCTAGCGTTCAGAGAGAGGCCAGTAAAAATCGGGTGGAAGGCCCGCTTCGGCGCGCTTTTCTTCGTTAAAGGGTGGCTTCAATGCGCCGTGGAAATAGCGTTGCACCAGTTCGTGAAACGCATCCTTTGGATCAAGGTTTTCGCGGCCACAGAGGAAATGAAACCATTTGCTACCATAGGCCACGTGATGCACCTCTTCGGCATAGATCACGTTTAGCGCATCGACCGCTGCACTGGCCGCAGGGTCATTTTGCGGGCGTTTGAAAATCTCGATCATGGAGGGCGTGACATCAAGGCCGCGTGCCTCGAGAACCATCGGCACCACCGCCAAGCGGCCCATGAAATCAGTGGCCGTATCTTCGGCGGCGCGCCACATCCCCGCATGTGCGGCAAGCGCGCCATAATGACTGCCCATTTGTTCAAGGCAATCTGACAATAGGTTGAAATGCTTGGATTCTTCATCAGCCGATTTGACCCAATCATCGTAGAACCCGATGGGCATGGGCGTCTCGGCAAAGCGGGGGATAATGTCCCAATGTAAATCCACCGCATTAAGTTCGATATGCGCCACCGCGTGCAAAATAGCGATCCGACCCTCGGCTGTGCCAGGTTTACGCTTTGGCACCTCGCGCGGATCAAGCAATGCGGGTTGTGCAGGGCGCGCGGGTTGATCGGGCGGTGTGGCGCGGCCAAGGGGCAAGGGCGTGCCTGCTGCCCGCGCCGCAAACCATTTCTTGGCACAAGCGCGCGAAAATGCGCATTTCTCCTTTGCATTGGCGGTGGTCAAAACCGCCACCGCCATTTCGGCCAATGTCTCGGGTATTTGTAAATCACTCATGGGGCGGTGAATTAGCCCAAGGATTTCACCGCGTCCAGCACCGCATCAACATGGCCTGGCACCTTCACCTTGCGCCAAATCTGGGAAATTTTCCCATCGCCATCAATAAGATAGGTGCAGCGTTCGATGCCCATGTACTTCTTGCCATACATGGATTTCTCCACCCATGCGCCATAGCGTTCGCAGACATCGCTGGTTTCATCCGAGGCAAGGACCACCCCAAGATCATATTTGGCGATGAATTTATCGTGTTTGGCCACGCTATCTTTGGAGACACCAATCACCACGGTGCCTGCCGCAGCAAAGGCGTCTGCCGCTTCGGTGAAGCCCTGCGCCTCTTTGGTGCAGCCTGATGTGTCATCTTTGGGATAGAAATAGAGAACCACTTTCTTGGGCTTTTGAGCAGATAGCGTCACTTCGCCACCGCCATCGCGGGGAAGGGTGAAATCTGGGGCTGGGCTGCCGATCTCAAGCATAGGCTTCATCCTTTATTCATTCTTTTGCGCGGAAACTCGCCACATCGTGATCCAGTGCGGCGAATATTTGCGCGGGGCCAGTTGCAGGGTTTTGTTATGTGTGATTGCAAGCTAGGGGATTTACAGCAAAGATAAAGGGCGGCATCCGAAATCGCCCCTCTCTTTGTTCCGCGCCCGACCCGTAAACAGCCCCGTGACCAACCTCGTGACCAGACAGATTATAGATTGACCGCTTCCCGTGACCTCCAAAGAAAACGCCGAGTCCAAACCTAAACCACAGCCTGCCAAATCGCGCAGAGGGCGGTGGGTCTTGGCTGTGGTTTTGGGACTGTTTGTGACCATTTCAGCGGTGCTTGGTGGGTTTTACCTGCGACTGTCTCAGGGCCCCGTTTCGCTGCCTACCGCATGGCAGGCGCGTATTATTGCGCAAATGCAGGCGGGTATGGTGCGCGATGAGTTAAGCATTGCAGATATGTCCATTGCCCTTGATGAGACGGGGCGCCAAGCCCTTTTGGTCATCACCGATGTCACGGTGCGCGATGAAACTGGCCTGCGTGCGGCGTTTCCGCAGCTTGGCTTTGCCTTCGATGCAGGCGCCTTGCTAATGGGGCAAATATCCCCCATCCGCGCCGAAATGCGCGGTGCCAGTCTCTTGCTTGAACGGGACGCTACTGGTGGTATCGATTTGGCTTTTACAACCAATCAAGACGCCGCGCGCGCTGATTTGGCCCAAACCATGGCCGCCTTTGACAGAATGTTTGCCGATCCGCGTTTTGCCAATTTTCAAGAGGCCATTGGCCGCGAGATTACGATTTCTCTGCGCGATGCCACCACAGGACGGGCCTTATCTATTGAAAACGGGCAAATGCGTCTGGCCCGTCAGGGCCAAGATTTGGTTTTGGCGGTTACCGCAGGTCTAGAGGCCCACGCGGAGGGGGCGGCAGATCAGGCGGGGCGTCTTTCCTTTGTGGCGACCCGCACCGATGCCGCGCGTGAGACCGAATTACGCCTCCAATTTCAAGGGATACCTGCAAATAACCTTTCTGTTGCATCGCCTGCCTTCCGGTGGCTTGATCTGATCTCTGCGCCATTGTCGGGCAGTCTCAGCACGAAATTGCGCGATGCCGAAGGCGTTGGTGATCTTGAAGCCCGCCTTGATTTGGGGCCAGGGGAATTGGCCCTTGAGGGCGCAGAGCGCCCCCTAAGCTTTAGCGAGATCTCAGCGCGATTTCGGTATGAGGCTGCCACAGGGCGCGCGGCGCTGGATGAGCTGTTGGTTGATGCGCGCGACCTAGATTTTACCGCAACGGGTGATGCGCTGATTTCGCCCGATGGCACGCAAATTGACGCCACGCTTGATCTTAATGATCTATTGGTGAACCCCAATGCGATGTTCGAGGCGCCCTTGCTGTTCTCGCAGGGGCGGTCTGAGTTTCGGATCAGTTTGGGGGAGGAGCCGCGCCTCGATCTTGATCGTGTTTTGATCCGCACAGATGCGTTTGAGCTGACCCTTTCAGGCTATGGGGTGGCGCGCCCTGATGGCACTGAACTGGCGATTGATGGGAGTATTGCGCAAATGGTGCTGCGCGATGCCCTGATTTATTGGCCAAATGAGTTTGTCTCTAAAACGCGTGACTGGATTGATCGCAATCTGCACGAAGGGCAGGCGCAAAACCTCGTTCTGAGCCTGCGTAAGGCGCCGCAAGATGCCCGTGCGCAGGCGGCCTTGGGGTTTGATTTTAGCGCGCTCGCGCTTAGCCCCATTCGCGATATGCCACCTTTGCGGGATCTGCAGGGCCAACTGCGTCTAGAGGGCGCGCGCCTGACCATTGTGGCGCAAGATGGTCTGATGCGCGCGCCAACGGGCCAAGATATCGTGACGCGCCAAGGCAGGTTCACTGTGCCCAATGTGGCAATGCGCGGCCCTGCTGCCACCCTTGATTTGGATGTGTCTGGAGAAATCCCTGATCTTTTGACCCTATTCGCAGGGCCGCCCCTGAACCTATTTCCCGAAGACGGGCGTCTTGACCCTGCCACATTGGCCACAGGTCAGGCAGAGTTGTCGGGTCAGATCGGTCTGAATTTGGTGCAACGCCAACCCATTGGTGAGATGAGACTCGATATCACGGGCCGTCTGATAGATGTGCGCTCAGACACATTGGTTCCCAATCGCGATCTGCGTGCAGAGGCGCTTGATTTGGCGATTACCTCCGAGGCAGGTGTGATGATTTCTGGCGCTGCCACAATGTCAGGTCAGCCCCTCACGGGCCGTTGGGTTCGGCCTGATCTTAACCGTGATGCCCCGCAATCTTATGTCGAAGGGCAGGCGCGTTTGAGCCCTGAAACCCTTGCGACCTTTGGTGTCATTTTGCCTGATGGCATGGTGCAGGGCGATGCAGCACTGGATCTGCGGCTTGATCTTGTGGGGCGCGGTGCAGCCCCAGAATTGCGTCTCACATCACCGCTTGAGGGCGTTGCGCTGTCCCTTACCGCGCTGGGGTGGACGAAACCCGCAGAGGCAGCGGGGGATTTAGACGTCACCCTGATCCTTGGGCCTGCCCCAAGCCTGCGCGCATTCCGCCTATCAGGGGCGGGCCTATCTACACAGGGTTCGGGGGACCTCGGCCCCGAGGGCCGTCTGGAGCAGTTGCGCATAGAAGGCTTTACCATTGATGACTGGCTAGATGTGACAGGCACGCTGACGCCGCGTGGGGAGGGTTTGGCACCTGCACTTGCGATTGCTTCGGGGCGGTTGGATTTGCGGGGCCTGCCGCAGGGCGGCGCACAGGCGCAAACGGCACGCGCCCCCCTGTCGGTCAATTTGGACGAGCTGCGCATTGGCGCCACGATTGCCCTCAGCGATCTGCGCGCGGATCTCAGTTCTGGCGGTGGCGGGTTGGCGGGGGCGTTTCGCGGCAATCTTAACGGCGCCGTTCCGCTAGAGGGCGCGATTGCCCCGCTTGAGGGCGGGGGCATTGATATTCGACTTCAGGCTGATGATGGCGGGGCCGCCATGCGCAGCGCGGGCATCATGCGCAACCTTTATGGTGGCGCGCTGACCCTTCAATTGCAGGGCGCGACTGGCGCGCGCAGCTATGAGGGCCAGTTGCAAATCACCAATCCCAGACTGCACGATGCGCCCGTTATGGCCGAATTGCTCAACGCCGTCTCCGTGATTGGATTGATTGAACAATTGTCGGGGGACGGGATCAATATGGGCGAGGTAAATGCGCGCTTCACGCTTGATCCGTCAAAGATCACTGTGCATCAAGGCACCGCCATTGGCCCGTCTTTGGGGATCAGCATGGATGGGGTCTATAACACATCTGCGCGGAATTTGGATTTTCGCGGTGTGCTGACGCCGATTTATGCGCTCAACGGTGTTGTCGGGCGGCTGTTTGCACGGCGCGATGAGGGGTTGTTTGGATTTAATTTTACTCTGAACGGCCCGCCCGATACGCCGCAGGTGCGGGTCAATCCGCTCTCCATTCTTGTGCCAGGCATTCTGCGCGACTTGATGCGCCCGCAGCTTGACACAAATTCCCGATAATCCGCCCATTTCTTTGCGATGGCCCGTTTCTGTCAGGTTTACGATGCGTCTTGATGATTTCGATTTTCACCTTCCCGAAACCCTTATTGCGACCCGTCCGGCAAAGCCGCGCTCTTCGGCGCGGCTGTTATATGCGCAAGGCGGGCAGATCACCGATGCCATTGTGCGCGATCTGCCGCAATTCTTGCGCAAGGGGGATCTGTTGATCCTGAACGACACCCGCGTCATTCCCGCCCGTCTGCGCGGCCAGAGGTGGCGTGACAGCGCGCAAGGCCGCGTGAGCGCAAAGATTGAGGTGACCCTTCTCGAGCCACAGGCCGATGGCACATGGTCGGCCCTTGCCAAACCGATGCGGAAACTGGCCTTGGGCGAGGTGGTGGAGTTCACCCCCGATTTTCACGCCGAGGTGGCAAGCCTTGAAGGGGGGCTGCGCCTGCGCTTCAACCTTGGGGGGGATGATTTTGATGCGGCGTTGAACGCCGCAGGCGCGATGCCCCTGCCGCCCTATATTGAGGCCAAGCGCCCCTCCGATGCCCAAGATCGGGAAGATTACCAAACCATTTGGGCCAAGCGCCAAGGGGCGGTGGCCGCCCCAACCGCAAGCCTGCATTTTGACGAGGGGCTGATGGCAGATTTGCGCGCCCATGGGGTGACGTTCAGCTTTGTCACCTTGCACGTTGGTGCAGGCACGTTTCTGCCCGTGACGGTGGAAGATGTCACCACCCATAAAATGCATGCCGAATGGGGCGAGGTTTCGCAAAGCGCGGTGGATGAAATCAACGCCACCCGCGCCGCAGGCGGGCGGATTATCCCCGTGGGCACAACAGCATTGCGTTTGATTGAAACTGCTGTAAGCGAAACTGGCGAGATGCGCCCCTTTGAGGGGGATACCGATATTTTCATCTACCCCGGGTATCGCTTTAAAATCACCGACGGGTTGATGACCAATTTCCACTTGCCGAAATCGACCCTGATGATGCTGGTGTCGGCCCTGATGGGGGCAGATCAAATTCGGACGATCTATGACCATGCAATCACGCAGAACTATCGTTTTTTCTCCTACGGGGATGCTTCGCTATTAATCGGGTCGCAGACGTGACAGGATAGGGCGTGAACGCGGCATTAGTTTGGTGCCGTGCAGCGTAAGGATCGCGCATGTTATTGGTGTTGCGAAATTCATGGGCCTTGCTTTTGGGTATCATGCTTCTGATGGTCGGGAATGGCCTTCAGGGCACGCTTTTGGGTGTGCGCGGCGAAATTGAGGGTTTTTCAACCTTTGAGATGTCCGTGGTGATGTCTGCCTATTTTGCGGGGTTCCTGATCGGCTCGCGTATGGGGTCAGAAATGATCCGCCGCGTGGGACATATCCGCACCTTTGCTGCGCTAGGCTCGGTCATATCGGCGGTGCTGATCCTCTATCCTGTGCTGACAGATCCCATTGCATGGACAGTGTTGCGCCTGATTATTGGGGCCTGTTTTGCAGCCGTCTATGTCACGGCAGAATCATGGCTGAACAATGCCGCAACCAATGAAACCCGTGGTCAGACCCTATCAGTCTATCTGGTGGTGCAGATGGTCGGTATTGTTGCCGCGCAAATGCTGCTGAACCTTGGGGATCCGTCCGACTATTTCCTCTTTGTGGTGCTGTCGGTTCTGGTTTCGCTAAGTTTCGCGCCGATTTTGCTGTCGGTCACCCCAACGCCGGCATTTGAAACCGCCAAGCCGATGAGCCTGATGGAGGTCTTGAAAATCTCGCCACTGGGTGTGATTGGCACATTCCTTATGGGCGGTGTCTATTCGGCCATGTTCGGCATGGCGGCCGTTTTCGCCACGCAGGCAGGGCTAACAATTGCGCAATTGTCCATTTTTGTATCGGCCTTTTATGTAGGCGGCTTGGTTCTGCAATTCCCGATTGGATGGATTTCTGATCGGATGGATCGCCGTCTGTTGATCATGATCTTGGCGGCCATTTGTGGCGCAGCGGGCCTGTTGGGTGCGCTCAGTTCTGGCATCTTTTCGATCTTGGTTATTTCGGCCTTCTTGATAGGCGGCATGGCCAACCCGCTTTATGCGTTGTTGATTGCCTATGTGAACGACTTTCTTGAGGTTGAACAAATGCCCGCCGCAGGGGGGCGTCTGTTGTTTGTGAACGGGGTCGGGGCGATTTTCGGCCCAATTGTCGTGGGCGGCATGATGCAGGCCATTGGCCCCTTGGGGTATTTCTATTTCATCGGCGGCTTGGTCACGGTTTTGGCGCTTTATGCGGCCTATCGTATGACGGTGCGCCCTGCACCCACAGTGGAAGATACAGGCAGCTATGCGCCTGTTTTGCCCTCAGCCTCGCCCGTTGTGGTGGGCTTGGCGCAAGAGGTTTTCGCGGATGCGGCCTCCGATGATGGCGATGACGCGCAGGGAACGCTTCCCCCTGCTGCGTGATCGTGGCGGTCTCTCTTTGACAATGGTCTAAAGGGGGAAGATCGGATGGCAGAACCACTGGCGCAAGAGATCACAGAGTTCTGGATCGGGGCAGGGCCCGAGGCGTGGTATCGCCCCGATGATGATTTTGACGCTGAAATTCGCGCCCGTTTTGGCACGGCATGGCAGGGGGCGGCAGCAGGCGCGATGGATCATTGGATCAATGCCGCCCCGACTGCCTTGGCGCTGATGATCCTGATGGATCAATTCCCGCGCAATATGTTTCGCGCCGACCCGCGGGCCTTTGCCACCGATGCAAAGGTTTTGGGATTGGCCAAGGACGCGCTAGAAATGGGCCATGATCTGAGCATCCAAGAGCCTGAACGTCAGTTTTTCTACCTGCCCTTCATGCATTCCGAGGATTTGGCAGATCAAACCCGCGCGATTGAGTTGATAGAAACGCGGATGCCGCAGACGGGGCAGGGCAATGTGATCCATGCCCGCGCCCATGCTGAAATTATCCGCCGATTTGGCCGTTTTCCCTATCGAAACGCGGATTTGGGGCGGGATATGACCGCAGAAGAACAGGCGTTTCTAGACGCGGGCGGTTATGGTTCTGTGCTGCGCAGCCTGCAGGAATCTTAGATAGATTGCAGCGCGATCAGAGATGGTTTAGAGATAGTTTAACGTTGAACAATTCCGAATCCCGCCGCCCCTGCGTGGCCCGAATTGCAGGAGAACTGCCATGTCCAACCAAGATTTCGATGTAATCGTCATCGGTGCAGGCCCCGGGGGCTATGTGGCCGCGATCCGCGCCAGCCAATTGGGGCTGAAAGTTGCGATTGTCGAGCGGGAACATATGGGCGGGATTTGTCTCAATTGGGGCTGTATCCCAACCAAGGCCATGCTGCGCTCGTCCGAAGTTTTCCACCTGATGCACCGCGCTAAGGAATTCGGTCTGTCTGCGGATGGGATTTCCTATGATTTGGATGCGGTCGTGAAACGCTCGCGCAATGTGGCCAAACAGCTGAATTCGGGCGTGGGCCACTTGATGAAAAAGAACAAGGTCACAGTCGTGATGGGCGCGGCCACAATTCCCGCGAAAGGCAAGGTCGAGGTGAAGGCGGAGGATGGCGTGAAAACGCTGACCGCCAAACATATCATTCTGGCCACAGGCGCCCGTGCCCGCGAACTGCCGGGCCTAGAGGCGGATGGCAAGCGCGTATGGGCCTATAAATCGGCACTGACCCCTCCGCATATGCCTAAGAAATTGCTTGTCATTGGGTCGGGCGCGATTGGGATTGAATTCGCAAGTTTCTATAACACGCTGGGCGCTGAGACGACAGTTGTTGAGGTGATGGATCGCATCCTGCCCGTGGAAGATGCTGAGATTTCCGCCTTTGCCAAAAAGGCCTTTGAAAAGCAGGGGATGAAAATTCTGCAAAAGGCCGTGGTCAAGAAACTGGATCGCGCGGCTGATAAGGTCACAGCGCATATCGAAATGGGCGGCAAGGTTGAGACGCAAGAATTCGACACAGTCATTTCTGCCGTTGGTATTGTCGGCAATGTTGAGGGCTTGGGCCTAGAGGGGCTTGGGGTCAAAATAGACCGCACCCATGTCGTGACGGATGAATATTGCCGCACGGGCGTGGACGGGTTTTACGCGATTGGCGATGTTGCAGGCGCGCCGTGGCTTGCACATAAGGCCAGCCATGAAGGCGTGATGGTCGCCGAGATGATTGCAGGGCGCAAGGTTCACGCGGTGAAACCTGAAAGCATTGCAGGCTGCACCTATTGCCACCCGCAAATCGCCTCGGTCGGTTTGACCGAAGAAAAGGCAAAAGCCGCAGGTTATGCCGTAAAAGTGGGCCGCTTCCCCTTTATTGGCAATGGCAAGGCCATCGCCTTGGGCGAGCCTGAAGGGCTGATCAAAACCGTGTTTGATGCCAAAACGGGCGAGCTTTTGGGCGCGCATATGGTGGGCGCGGAAGTGACCGAACTGATCCAAGGCTATGTGGTGGGGCGCAAGCTGGAAACCACTGAAGAAGACCTGATGGAGACCGTTTTCCCGCATCCAACCTTGTCAGAGATGATGCATGAGGCGGTTCTTGATGCCTATGGGCGGGCGATCCATATCTAGGGGGCCTGCGTCTCAGGTGTCTGGGTTATTGGGGCAGGGGCAACCTTGCCCTTTTTGCCGTTCTAGCGCCATGCTTGACAGGTTTACGCGTTTCGGTTTTGTTCTCGCCATCCTCATCCTTGCTTTGTGGCACTGGCGCAGGCACAGGATCGCCCTAGCTTGTGGCGCATCAATATAGGATCGGGCGGTCAGATGGCGGAATTAAAGAAAATCGAAGTGCGCGGCGCACGCGAGCATAATTTGAAGAATATCGATGTCGATATTCCCCGCGACCAACTGACCGTGATCACGGGCCTATCGGGATCAGGGAAATCGTCACTGGCCTTTGACACGATCTATGCCGAAGGGCAGCGCCGCTATGTTGAAAGCCTCAGCGCCTATGCGCGGCAATTCCTTGACATGATGCAAAAGCCCGACATGGATCACATTTCGGGGCTGTCGCCTGCGATTTCCATTGAGCAGAAAACCACCTCGAAAAACCCGCGCTCGACCGTGGGAACCGTGACCGAAATTTACGACTATATGCGCTTGTTGTTTGCGCGCGTGGGCACGCCCTATAGCCCCGCAACAGGTCTGCCCATTGAGGCGCAGCAGGTTCAGGACATGGTCGACCGCATTATGGGCATGGAGGAGGGAACCCGCGCCTATCTCTTGGCCCCGATTGTGCGCGACCGCAAAGGCGAATATCGCAAAGAAATGCTGGAGCTGCGCAAGCAGGGGTTTCAACGGGTCAAGGTAGATGGGGCGTTTTATGAATTAGAAACCCCGCCAAGCTTGGACAAGAAATTTCGCCACGATATTGACGTTGTGGTGGATCGCATTGTGGTGCGTGCGGGCAGTGAAACGCGTCTGGCCGATAGTTTGCGCACGGCGCTTGATCTGGCCGATGGGATTGCCATTCTGGAGACTGCACCAAAGGACGGCGACCCCGAGCGGATTACGTTTTCCGAGAATTTCGCCTGTCCTGTCTCAGGCTTTACCATTCCTGAAATTGAGCCGCGCTTGTTCTCTTTCAACGCGCCCTTTGGGGCGTGCCCGTCTTGTGATGGGTTGGGGCATGAGCTGTTTTTTGATGAACGGCTGATGGTGCCTGATGTCACGCTTAGCCTTGCCGATGGGGCCATTGCGCCATGGCGCAAGGGGAAATCACCCTATTTCCTGCAAACTATCGAGGCAATTGCCCGTCACTACGGCTTTGATCCTAAGGCGCAATGGAAAGACCTGCCTCAGGCGGTGCAAGATGTGTTCTTGCGCGGCTCTGGCGAGGAAGAAATCGCCTTTCGGTATGACGAGGGCGGGCGGGTTTATCAGGTTTCCCGCGTGTTTGAGGGTGTGCTCCCCAATATGGAACGCCGCTATCGCGAAACCGATAGCGCGTGGATTCGCGAAGAATTTGAACGCTATCAGAACAATCGCCCCTGTGGTGCTTGTGGGGGGCACCGCCTGCGGGCTGAGGCATTAGCGGTTAAAATCGGCGGCCTTCATGTGGGCGAGGTGGTGCAAATGTCCATCCGTCAGGCCTATGATTGGATCGACACTGTGCCAGCGGCCTTGAGTGCGCAAAAAAATGAAATTGCCCGCGCGATCCTGAAAGAGATCCGCGAACGCCTCGGGTTTTTGAACAATGTTGGGTTGGATTACCTGACGCTGTCACGCAATGCAGGCACCTTGTCAGGTGGTGAAAGCCAACGCATCCGTTTGGCCAGCCAGATCGGCTCGGGCCTCACGGGGGTGCTTTATGTTCTTGATGAACCCTCGATTGGTTTGCATCAGCGCGACAATTCCCGCCTCCTGGATACGCTAAAAAACCTGCGCGATCAGGGCAATACCGTCATCGTTGTTGAGCATGACGAGGAAGCCATTCGCGAGGCGGATTACGTTCTGGATATTGGCCCAGGTGCAGGGGTGCATGGCGGCCAAGTTGTGGCCTCTGGCACGCCGCGTGAGATCATGGAAAACCCTGCCTCAATCACGGGGCAATATCTGTCGGGCAGCCGAGAGATTGCTGTGCCCCAAGAGCGGCGCAAGGGCAAAAAGGGCGGCAAGTCCGTGACCGTGGTCAATGCGACAGGCAACAACCTGCAGGGGGTGACAGTGGATTTCCCGCTTGGGAAATTTGTCTGCGTCACGGGTGTTTCTGGGGGGGGCAAATCCACCCTGACGATTGAAACCCTGTTCAAAACAGCCTCAGCGCGGCTGAATGGCGCGCGCCAGACACCTGCGCCTTGCGAGACGATCAAAGGGCTAGAGCATCTCGATAAGGTGATCGATATTGACCAACGCCCAATTGGGCGCACGCCCCGCTCGAACCCTGCGACCTATACTGGTGCCTTCACCCCAATCCGTGATTGGTTTGCAGGCCTGCCCGAGGCCAGGGCGCGCGGCTACAAGCCTGGGAGGTTCAGTTTTAACGTCAAAGGCGGTCGCTGCGAGGCCTGCCAAGGCGATGGGGTCATCAAGATCGAGATGCATTTCTTGCCCGATGTTTATGTGGAATGTGAAACCTGCAAAGGAAAGCGCTATAACCGCGAAACCCTTGAGGTGACGTTCAAAGGCAAAAGCATTGCCGATGTATTGGACATGACTGTCGAAGACGCGCAGGAGTTTTTCAAAGCGGTGCCATCCATTCGCGAGAAGATGGACGCGCTGATGCGCGTGGGGCTCGGCTATATCAAGGTGGGCCAGCAAGCGACCACCTTGTCGGGTGGCGAGGCGCAGCGTGTGAAACTGTCCAAGGAATTGAGCAAACGCGCCACGGGCCGCACCCTCTATATTCTGGATGAACCCACCACGGGCCTGCATTTCGAAGATGTGCGCAAATTGTTGGAAGTGCTGCATGAATTGGTTGATCAGGGCAACTCAGTCGTAGTGATTGAGCATAATCTTGATGTGATCAAAACCGCCGATTGGCTGATCGACATTGGCCCCGAAGGCGGTGATGGCGGGGGGCAGGTCGTGGCGACAGGCACGCCTGAGGATGTCGCGGGCGTTGCCGCATCGCATACGGGGCGTTATTTAGCCCCGATGCTGCCCGCGGCCCGCGTTACGGCTGCGCAATAGATTTGCCCCTTCACGCAAATTTTTCCCCGTTCGGCGCTGATTGCGTCTAAGCTTGGCGTGACGGATGAAGCATAAATAGGGGTTAACCAATGTCGGCACGTATGTCTTTTGCCTTGTCACTGGGGCTGTTTGCGGCAAGCAGCCCCGCCTTTGCGCAGGATTTTTGTGGGGGAATGGGGGCCATGGGTCTTTGGGCCAATGGCACCGAGGCCGCCTCTGACCTTAGCCAATCAAGCACGGCCTTTGATCTGACGGGTCTTGGCCTGTCTGCAGGCAATCAGGCGGTCGGGCTGTTCACATTATCGCAATCTGCAAATCTGCGCGTTGAGGCGGTGGGGCAGGGTGGGGTTGATCCCGTTTTAGACCTCTATGACGAAACGGGCCGTTTGATCTTGAATGATGACGATAGCGGCGGAAACCTTGCTGCGCGCGGTGAGATCAACTTGGAGGCGGGGCGCTATTGCGTTGCGGTGCGCGATTTTAGTGGAACCGCTGGCGCGGTTGACCTGCGTATTGGCCTTAGTTATCGCGATCCTGCGCTGACGATGGGATTGGATGCAGGCACAGGCAGCTTTGCAGGGGTTACGCCCTGCACGGCGGATACGCCCGCCACGGTTTTGGGGGCGGGGGCCTTGAGCCAGGCTGAGCTGAGCGCAGGTATCAGCCAAACAGGCAGCGTGGCAAGCACGCCCTATTATCGCTTTGGCCTTTCGGCCCCAACGGCGGTGACCATTCAAGCCGAAAACAGTGCGGCTGATCCCTATATCTATCTCTATGGGCCAGATGGGCGGCTCTTGGCGGAAAATGACGACCATATGGGTCTTGATAGCCAGATTGACATGGCTGACCCGCTGCCTGCAGGAAGCTATTGTATCGCGATGCGCGCCTTGTCGGATCAAAACGCGCCTGTGACAGTGACCTTGCGCGATTACGACCCAATGCGTGCCATGCAGCAGATGTATGAGGCGCTAGAGGCCAGCCCCCCCATCGGTGGCAGTTATCCTATCACGGATTTGGGCGCAATTTCGGGGCAGTTCGTGCGCGATGTCAGCGTGTCAGGCAAGGCGCAATGGTTCCTCGTGTCGATGCCAGAGGATGGGCTTTTGCTGATTGATGCGGTTGGCATGGGCAATTCTGACCCAATTCTGGCCCTTTACGATCCAGTGGGCCGTGAGCTTGCCTATAATGACGATAGCGGGTCTGGATATGACAGCCAAATCGCGCAGCCTCTTGGCGGGGGCAGCTATTTGGTGGGCTTGCGTCAATATGATAACAGCGCAGGCATGGTGCGTCTGGTGATCCAGCGCTTTGTGGCGGCCAATTAAACGCGTTCAGGCCCCGTCTGATGCGGTCAAGGCCGTGATGATGGGGCCAAAATCCTGCGCCTTCAGAGAGGCCCCCCCCACCAAAGCGCCATCGACATTTTCCAACGCGAAAATCTCGGCGGCATTGGTTGGCTTGACTGACCCGCCATAGAGCAGCGGCACGCTTTCTGCGGCATCCGCGCCGTAGCGCGCAGCCAGATTAGCGCGCATGGCATCATGGATTTCGGCAATATCACCCAGTTCAGGAACAAGCCCTGTGCCAATCGCCCAAACCGGTTCATAGGCTATCACAAAACCGCCTTCATCGGGGAGGGAGGCGTCAAGCTGTGCTTCAACAACCGCGCGGGCATGGCCCGCGCGCCGTTCTGCCTCGCTTTCACCTAAGCAGATAATGGGGGTCAGCCCCGCCGCCAATGCCGCTTCTGCCTGCGCGCGCACTTGGGCGTTGGTTTCGCCGTGATCAGCGCGCCGCTCGGAATGGCCTACAATCACATAATCCGCCCCTGCATCCTTCAGCATGGGCGCGGAAATACCGCCCGTATGCGCCCCTGCCGTTGCGGTATGGCAATATTGCCCCCCAAGCGCGATGGCACTGTCGCGGCACTGTGCAGCAAGCGCGCCAAGCAAGGTCGCGGGCGGACAGATCAAAATATCGACCGGCTGCGGTGCAGGGAATGCCGCAATCAGGCTTTGCACTTCGGCCATATTCGCCAAAAGCCCGTTCATTTTCCAATTTCCTGCGGCAAGTTTTCTGCGCATCGCGCTCTCCTCTTTATCTTTGGTTTTATGGGTGGCAAGGATGCAGCCAAGGGTCAAGCCAATATGGGGTAAGAATCGTGATGATACCGCGAATTGATTTTCAGAAAATGATCGCAGGTGATGCCGAGACCCTTGAGACTATCGCTTATGGCGCGAGTGACGTTGGGTTTTTGACGCTTGAGAATACGCCGATTTCGGGCGAGGCTGTTCAAGAGTTAATCGCGCTTTATCGCCGTTTTTTCAAAATGGATGATGCGGCCAAAGCGGCCGTGGATATGGCGCGCACAGGGGCCAATCGCGGGTGGGGTGCCTCCAAATCCGAACAGGTCGATCCCAAAGCAAACCCTGATTATAAACAAGTGTTCGACTGTGGCTTGCCGGTGCCCGATGGCGATCCAATGGCGCATTTGCCTGTCTATGCGCCAAATCTTTGGCCAAAAGCCCCTGAAGGTTTCCAAGAAACAGTCGAGCAGTATTTTGCGCAAGCGCGCGCTGTGTCCTTGGCCCTGCTTGCGGCGATTGCACGGGCAATTGGCAAGGGCGGGGATTATTTTGCCGATAAATTCGACCGCCCCATGGCGCTGTTGCGGGCAAATTTCTATCCACCCCGTCCAGATTGGGCGGGTGAAAAGGATTTCGGCATCGCGGCCCATACCGATTATGGCTGCCTCACCCTTTTGGCCACGGATGGGCAGGCGGGCCTTGAGGTGGAGATGCGGGATGGTTCATGGCTGCCTGTCGCGGTTGAGCCGGGTGTCTTTGTCATCAATTTTGGCGAAATGCTCGAGATGTGGAGCGAGGGCGGGGTGAAGGCCACATTGCACCGCGTCACAGGCGGTGCGGAAGAGCGTATTTCTATCCCACTGTTTTTCAATCCTAATTATGATGCCAATGTCGCACCCGCAGGATCAGATCAGGTGATCCGTGCAGGCGATCACCTCAGCCGCCGCTACGCAGAAACCTATCTGCATATGAAAACCGCCTAAGCGGCCATCAGCGGGGCAAGGATTTCTGCGCGGCTTTCCTCAATCTCTTGCGGGGTTTTGGTGGTTTAGTAGCCGCTTGTTGTCGTGCCCCATAACTGTCTGCAAAACGGGTGCTCGGGGCCCTCATAGCGCCATCCGCGGAAATGTTCCGGCACGAACATATAGGCGGGATACACATAAAGGCCCCGCGCCAAATCCCGATGCCGCTTGAAAAACTGCCGCAACCTAAAATTTCCTGACCCTTTCCATGGCTTTGGCAAAGTGGCTGGATCTGATTGTGACAGTTCTTCGATCAAAGCGGCGAGAATTGGATGGCCCTTGGGGCTGCCCAGAATGGGGCAAAGCAGGCCCTTTTTGCGCGGCATTCCGTGGGTATCGCATACTTCATTTTCCACCTCACGGCAGGTGAACGGGCCTTGATGGTGAAGAAGGTCATGGACGGGGCGCAGGCAGATGGAATCCGCTCCAGGAATGATCCCGCCAAATTCATAGAGAATTTCATAGCGCATCAAATCTGCCACGCCCGCATATTCACCTTGCCGAAAATATTCAGTGATCTGCGCATCGCATTTGAATTTGCGTCCCGTCAAAAACTGATTGTCATACAGGGTATAGTCCCAGTCAGGGTGCATATCGCGCCACGTTTTCATCCACTGAAGCGGTGGATCAAGCGGGCCAATCCAGATTTGCCCAAGCCGTTTGTCGACCGTTTGCGAAGCAGACATCAGAGGCCTTTCATCTCTCAGTGACCCGTTTTATCGCGTAATGTATTATTGGGGCGCGGCTTTGATTTTATTATCCTTGTGGTGAAACAGATAATCTGTGCGGCCAAACCGATAGGCCAGTTCATATCCGATTTCTTTCAAAGCCTCGGTCGCAGGGGCCACTTCGCCAAAGCGGGGGATCAATTCGATCCACATCGGAGGTTTGAATTTGTCCAAGGTTTTATGCGCCCCCGCAATCACCTCAAGGGCCATGCCTTCGACATCAATTTTGATAAAATCAATCGCCTTGAGTTTGGCTTTGGCGCAATAGGCATCCAGTGACTGCAACTCAAATGTTCCGCCGTCAGACAGTTCAAATCGGGTTGCACCGTAATTATTAGGATCAAACCGCGTGATTTGCATTTTCGCGGCCGCGCGTCCAAGGCCCATCAACTCAAAGCGCACACCGCTGAGATTGTTTTCTTGAATATTGCGTTCGAAAATACGCTGGCAATGGGGTTGAGGATCAAAGGCGATGACCTTTGCGGCCTTCATCACTTTTGCAAAAAATAGGCTGTGATTTCCGATATTGCAGCCAATATCTAGCACCGTACCACCCGCGGGGATCAGTTTGTCGCGATACACACCCGTCAGATGGTTCATTTCGAAAAAGCTGTCTGTGGTCGCGATCAGGCCTTGGATCACATCTTGGGCCACATCAGGCAAATACATTCGGATCGTCTCGCCAAAGGCGTTGAATGTGAAAACGCCCTCTGCATCCAGCAGCGCCTTGCGCCCCTGCGCCGCAATTTGCGCATTAAGCGAAATCAAGCTGCCGATTTTTTTCGACAGCGCCTCAAATTCTTCTGATTGCACGGATCAACCCCTTGTGCCCGTCCCAAGTTCAGCGGGTTCACTATAGGGGGCAGAAATCGCGCTTGGCAAGCGATGCGGTGCGTCAGCCCTCGCGTTCTGCGCTGAGTTCTGAGACATCCTTGAACTTGATCGATTCACCACAACCACAGGCATCGGCCACATTGGGGTTGTTGAATTTGAACCCTGCCTCAAGAAGCGAGGTTTGATAATCGATCTCTGTGCCAAAGAGGAACATTTGCGCCATGGGCGCAATCATCACGCGCGCGCCTTCGACCTCGACCACCTCGTCATGGGGGTCAATCTCCGCGGCGTAATCCATCGTATATTCCATGCCCGCGCAGCCGCCCTTTTTCACCCCGATGCGCAGCCCCTGATGCCCGTCTCGCGTCATCAGTTTCTTGATCTGCCCAATTGCAGCGGGGGTAAGGGTTACTGCCGCTTTTCCTGGAGTGCCGAACATCTTACATGAACCCTAGCTCAAGACGGGCTTCATCGCTCATCATATCCATGCCCCATGGGGGTTCCCATGTCAGCTTGACATCGACCTGCTTGATCCCTTCGAGCGGCTCGATTGCATCTGCCACCCATCCGGGCATCTCGCCCGCAACCGGACAGCCCGGTGCGGTTAGGGTCATGATCACCTCGACTGCGTTCTCAGCATCGATATTGATCGTATAGACCAAGCCCAGATCATAAATATTCACTGGAATTTCAGGGTCGTAAACAGTGCGGCAGGCCTCGACCACCGTGTCGTAAAGCGGGTGGTCCGTGCTAGAGGGCGCAATCAAAGGCGCCCCTTCAAGCGTTTCTTGCGGCATCGGATCGGGAGTGCTGGTCATCTTGGGCCATATCCTTTGCGGGACGAATTCCTGACTAAACATATAAGGAAAGGGTGGGCCAAGGGCAAGGGTAAGTGACGCTCATCACCGCGGCGGGCGGCGTTTGATCGGGGCGGGGCGCACATGTTTTTTGATGGCGCTGTAAAGATGGGCGGCGATGTTTTTGCCCGTAACCTCCTTGATGCCCTCAAAGCCTGGCGAAGAGTTGACCTCAAGCACCTTAGGCCCGTCAGCGCCACGCAGCATATCGACCCCCGCAATCCCAAGGCCAAAGGTGCGCGCGGATCGAATGGCGGTTTCTCGTTCCTCGCGGGTGATGCGCACGCTGACCGCCGTGCTGCCACGATGCAAGTTCGAGCGGAAATCATCCGCCGCCCCCACACGTTTCATCGCAGCCACCACTTTGCCATTAATGACAAGGCAGCGAATATCCTCGCCTGCGGCCTCTTTGACAAAATTTTGCACAAGGAAATTCGCAGATAGGCCGCGAAAGGCATCAATCACTGATTGCGCGGCTTTCTTGGTTTCGGCCAAGACCACGCCCTTGCCTTGGCTCGATTCCAACAATTTGACCACCAACGGGGCATTGCCCACCAATGTGATGAGGTTGTTGGTGTCCTTTGGGCTTGTGGCAAAGGCCGTTTGGGGCATGCCAATGCGGTGGCGCGACAGAATTTGGTGGGCGTGCAGCTTGTCGCGGCTTGCGGTGATGGCGGCGCTGCCATTCAGGCAATAGACGCCAAGCGTTTCAAATTGCCGCAAAATCGCCGCACCATAGGCTGTAATCGAGGGGCCGATGCGGGGGATAACCGCATCATATTTTGGCAATTCTTGCCCGTCATAATAAACCGCAGGCGTCATGGCATTTAGCGCCATGTAACAACGGGTTTTGTTGATCACTTCAACGACATGGCCGCGCGCCTCGCCCTCGGCCTGCAATTTGTGTGTTGTATAGTTTTGTTCGCGGCTCAGAACGGCAATGCGCAGCGCGCGTTTGGGCGCGGTCTCTTTGACCGCAGCGGTGTGATAGACCTCGTAACTGCGATGCGGCTGACAGAAACTTTCTAAGGGGGTGATGATCCAATCTGCCCCAATTGCCTGCCGCCCCAGAAGCATCCGATAGCTCATATTGGCGCGATCCGTCAGCGTGATTTCAATTTCTTGCCGCAACGGGCCGATTTCGAGCGGGCTGAGGATCACATAGCGCGCCTCTGTATCACCATTGGAACTGGTCACATCGCGGCGGTCATGGATGGTTGCAGAACAGGCAATCGCCAAATCGGGGCGGGCAGGAATTGGATTGATCAAAAACCGCACTTTCGGCTTAGTAGCCGGGCCAAAGAGTTCGATATCAAAGGCGTGCAGCGCCGAGGTGCGTGCGCCTGTGTCCACCTTAGCCTCCAGCGCAGGCAGCCCCAATTGCGGCAAGCCAACCCATTCTTCCCAACCAAGTTTAAAGACTTGATCCATGCAATACCCCATCTGGTGAAATCATTCTCGGGCCTTGGCATTGGCGCAGAATCGCCTATGAACAGAGGCCCAATCTGAGCGAGGCTTTATCCCGTGCCCAAAGAGTTTGCATTTGAATTATTACACCAAGATGGCAAGGCGCGCCGTGGCGTGATTTCTACCCCGCGTGGGCAAATTCGCACGCCCGCCTTCATGCCTGTAGGCACAGCTGCAACGGTCAAGGCAATGATGCCCGAAAGTGTTGCAGCCACAGGTGCGGATATTCTTTTGGGCAACACCTATCACCTCATGCTGCGCCCCACCGCTGAGCGAGTTGCGCGTTTCGGGGGCCTGCACAAATTTATGAATTGGCAGAAGCCCATCCTGACCGATAGCGGCGGGTTTCAAGTGATGAGCCTGTCAGATCTGCGCAAGCTGACGGAGGAAGGGGTTGCGTTCCGCTCGCATGTGGATGGGTCAAAACATATGCTGACGCCCGAGCGCAGTATGGAAATTCAGGCGCTGCTGGGGTCGGATATTGTCATGTGTTTCGATGAATGCCCCGCTTTGCCTGCGGATCGAGATCGCATTGCGGCCTCGATGGAGTTGTCCATGCGATGGGCTGCGCGCTCGAAAGCGGCGTTTGGCGAGAGGCCGGGCCATGCGCTTTTTGGGATCATGCAAGGCGGGCTAGAGCGCGATTTGCGACAGGCAAGCGCCGAGGCGCTTTGTGATATTGGCTTTGACGGCTATGCGGTCGGCGGTCTTGCCGTTGGCGAGGGGCAGGCGGCCATGTTTGATTGCCTCGATTACGCCCCTGATTTCTTGCCCCAAGATCGTCCCCGTTATCTGATGGGGGTGGGCAAGCCCGATGATATCGTGGGGGCTGTGGCGCGTGGGATTGATATGATGGATTGCGTGCTGCCTTCGCGCTCGGGGCGCACGGGGCAAGCATGGACGCGGCGGGGGCAGGTGAATATCAAAAATGCCCGCCACCAAGATGATCCGCGCCCCTTGGATGAAAATTGCACCTGTCCCGCCTGTCGCAATTACTCGCGCGGCTATCTGCATCATGTGTTACGCGCGGGCGAGATTATTTCTTCGATGCTGCTGACATGGCATAATTTGCATTACTACCAAGAACTTATGGAAGGGATGCGCGGGGCCATCGAGGCGGGGCAATTCGCCCAGTTTGAGGCGGGCTTCCACGCCGCCCGTGCTGAGGGCGATATCGAGCCGATCTAACGCTGATTTTCGGCTTGTCACTGCCCGCGCCCTAGTGCAGCATTGCATGAAATGCAGCGGCAAGACGCGTCAAGATTGGCAGGGGCGCAATATGGCACGCAGATTGAAGGCGCGGCCCTGATGCGTAAACCATAGATTAACTTCCCCGCTTGAAATGCGTCTCAAGGCTGCCCAAATGTAGCTGCTCCATGAGGAGAGAGCCAAATGATTGCCAAAGATGGGATCGCGCGCTCTCTTGCCACGAAGAAAAGGAAGGCATGATGCCAGAAATTCACGAAACCCATCCAGTTCTGCCGCTGCGCGACATTGTCGTGTTTCCCCATATGATTGTGCCGCTTTTTGTGGGGCGCGAAAAATCGGTGCGCGCGCTGGAAGAGGTGATGCAGGATGATCGCCAGATCCTGCTGTCCAGTCAAATTGACCCCGCCATTGATGACCCTGAACCAGAAGGAATTTATTCGGTGGGTGTCTTGGCCTCGGTTCTGCAATTGCTGAAATTGCCCGATGGCACAGTCAAAGTATTGGTCGAAGGAAAATCCCGCGTCAAAATCAAGAAATTCACCAAAACGGACGAGTTTTTTGAGGCAGAGGCCGCGCCGCTTGAAGAAAAATTGGGCGATGAGGCGGCAACAACGGCCTTGTTGCGGTCGGTCACAGACGAGTTTGAGCGCTATGCCAAGATCAAGAAAAACATCCCCGAAGATGCGCTGACCTCGGTTTCCGAAACCCAAGCGCCACAAAAACTGGCCGATCTGGTCGCGGGGCATCTCGGCGTTGATGTCGCGCAAAAGCAAGATTTGCTTGAAACGATTGACGTCTCCGAGCGCCTTGAAAAGGTCTATGGCCTGATGCAGGGCGAAATGTCCGTGCTGCAGGTTGAGAAAAAGATTAAAACCCGCGTGAAGTCGCAGATGGAGCGCACGCAGCGCGAATATTATCTGAACGAACAGATGAAGGCCATTCAGCGCGAGTTGGGGGATGGCGAAGACGGCGCCAATGAGGTGGCCGAGCTGGAAGAAAAAATCGCCGCAACCAAACTGTCAAAAGAGGCGCGCGACAAGGCCGATGCAGAGCTGAAAAAGCTGAAAAATATGTCGCCCATGTCCGCTGAGGCGACTGTGGTGCGCAATTATCTCGATTGGATCGTCTCACTGCCTTGGGGCGTGAAAAGCCGTGTGAAAAAGAACCTCACCCGCGCCGAAGAGGTTTTGGATGCGGATCATTACGGGCTTGAGAAGGTCAAAGAGCGCATTGTCGAATATCTTGCGGTGCAGGCGCGTTCGGCCAAGGTGAAGGGGCCTATCCTTTGTCTTGTGGGCCCTCCGGGTGTTGGGAAAACCTCGCTTGGGAAATCCGTGGCGAAGGCCACGGGGCGCGAGTTTATTCGCATCAGTCTGGGCGGTGTGCGGGACGAATCCGAAATTCGGGGCCATCGCCGCACCTATATCGGGTCGATGCCTGGCAAGATCATTCAGGCGATGAAAAAGGCGAAAACCACCAATCCGCTGATCCTGCTCGATGAGATCGACAAGATGGGTCAAGATTTCCGTGGGGATCCTGCCAGTGCGATGTTGGAGGTCCTCGACCCCGAACAAAACGCCACATTTGTGGATCACTATTTGGAGGTTGAATATGATCTCTCGAACGTGATGTTCCTGACCACGGCGAACAGCTATAACATGCCTGCGCCGCTGTTGGATCGCATGGAGATCATTTCGCTTTCGGGATACACCGAAGATGAAAAACTGGAAATTGCGACACGGCATCTGCTGCCAAAGCAGGTAAAAAACCACAATCTCAAGGCGCGGGAATTCGCGGTTGAGCCTGAGGCGCTGACCGATGTGATCCGCTATTATACCCGCGAGGCGGGTGTGCGGAACCTAGAGCGCGAAGTTGCCAAACTGGCCCGCAAGGCCCTGACCGCAATCCTCAAGGGCAGCGAGAAATCGGTGACAGTCACCCGTGAGCGCCTTGAAGAGATGCTTGGCGTGCGCCGCTATCGCTTTGGTCTTGCGGAATCGGATGATCAAATCGGCGTTGTCACAGGGCTGGCTTGGACAAGTGCTGGCGGTGACCTGCTGTCGATTGAGGCGCTGCGCCTGCCGGGCAAGGGGCGTATGAAAACCACGGGTAAGCTTGGCGATGTGATGAAGGAATCCATCGATGCGGCCAGTTCCTATGTGCGTTCTATCGCGCCCAAAATAGGCGTGCAGCCCCCAAAACTGGACGGTTGGGATATCCATGTCCACGTTCCAGAAGGGGCGACCCCGAAAGATGGCCCCAGTGCAGGGATTGCGATGGTGACGTCTATCGTGTCGGTTCTGACCCAAACGCCCGTGCGCCGTGATATTGCTATGACGGGCGAGGTGACGCTGCGCGGCAATGTCTTGGCCATCGGTGGCCTCAAGGAGAAGTTGTTGGCCGCGTTGCGGGGGGGGATCAAAACAGTGCTGATCCCGCAGGAAAATGAAAAAGACCTGCCCGAAATCCCTGATAATGTGAAAGAGGGATTGGAAATTATCCCCGTGTCCCATGTCAGCGAGGTTCTCGCCAAGGCCTTGACGCGTCAGCCCGAACCGATTGATTGGGATGAGGAGGCAGAGGCCGCCGCCGCCGCACAGCGCGCGCTTGAGGCCGCAAAAGATAGCAGCGCCACAACCCATTAATGTGGCGCATTCCGCGAAGCTACCCCCGTCACATCCGTGGCGGGGGTTTTCTTTTTCTGGTGCTGCAAAATAAAAACATATAGTTTTCATATATAATATGTCCTGATACCATGTGGCTTTGATAGGATTGGCCAAATGGGGGCACACATGGCACCAAAATCACCAAAATCCACAACGGATAAGGCGGCAGCGAAACCAAAACCTGCGGTGGCCTCGGTCGCGACGGTGATCGCGCCCAAATCAAAGGCGGCGGCAAAAGCAACAGCAAAACCGTCTGACAAGCCCGCGCTCAAGGCCGTGACCGCCCCCAAATCTGACAGCAAACCCAAAGCGAAGATTGAGGCGCTGAAGCGCCGCGCCCTGCTTGAGGCGGTTGCGATGCGCGTGGGTGTCAAACGTACGGATGCGCGCGAAGTCATGGATGCGGTTCTGGTCGAGATGGCCGAAGCCCTAGATCAAGGGCGCGACCTGATCCTGCCGCCATTTGGCAAGGTCATGTTGCGCAAAGATAAGGATGGTCAGGATGGGCGCCCGATGGTGGCGCGGATAAAACTGATCGAGGCTGATAAACGCGTTGCAAGCGCCGAGGAAGCCGACCAAGACTAAACCCTTGCGCAGTGGGGCGCGGCTGACTAGAAGAACCCCGCGCAGAACGGGTGATTAGCTCAGTGGTAGAGCGCTTCGTTCACATCGAAGATGTCGGGGGTTCAAATCCCTCATCACCCACCATCTGGCCTATTGTTGAGGCGGGGCAGGTCTGTGACCCACGGGCGAGGTGATCTTTGTGATGCGGCGAAATTTTCCGGTATATTTGCTGCGCCATGGGGAAACCGAATGGAATAACGAGCATCGGTTTCAAGGTTGGCTTGACTCCGCCCTTACCCCCAATGGGGTTGGGCAGGCGCAGATGCAAGGTCGTTTGTTGCAGGAAATGATCACCCGTCAAGGCTATGACGCGGTGACAGATTTCCGAACCAGTCCGCTTGGGCGCGCGGCACGCAGCGCGCGGTTGATCGCGCGGGCCTATCCCGATTTGCCGACCCTCGTGCAAGACGCGCGTCTGCGTGAGGTGAATATGGGGCAATGGCAGGGGCTTACGCGGGCCGAGGTGCAGGCGAATTGGCCTGTGCGCTTTGACACCGAGGCGCAGGTCTATCGTCATTCTCTCTTGACCCAAGGGGGCGAAACGCGCGCGGCCCTTGAGGCGCGTCTGCAGGATCTTGTGGCTGATTTGAAGGGGCCGAGCCTATTGGTCAGCCATGGCGTTGTGATCCAAACCTTGCGCGGCCTTTTGCGTGGGCTAGACCCTGACCAAACGGCGTCTTTGGGCCATGCGCAGGGCGGGGTTTATGTGATTACCGCCAATGGGGGCGAGGTGAAGATTGGGTTTTGAGAAAACTTTGCGCCTTTGGCGCAAAATTCTTTGCAGATCGGGCTTGCATATCCCTGCATCATGCGGCTAATACGCCCTCACGCGATGGCGAGGGTGATTAGCTCAGTTGGTAGAGCGCTTCGTTTACACCGAAGATGTCGGGAGTTCGAGTCTCTCATCACCCACCACGCGCTTCCCTCCCCAATCTTCAGTCTGATTGATGAAAAGGGCGTGCGCGATCATTTTGCACTGTAAAGCAGGGCTGTAATGCGGTCGCGGATATTGCCCGCGTCACCAGTATCCCCAATCCGATGCACATGGATGAAATACAGCTGATTGTTGTAACATTTCATGGTCACAAAAATATTGCCGTTGATTTGATACCACAAATATTCCGCGCCATCACCGCCCGAAAAATCGACCCAAGAGGCGACTTGGTTCACGGCGCGCTCAGAGGCGGTGACGCAGGCATAATTGCTGCTAAAGCTGCGTTCATCCACGGCAAAAGCCACCTCATCGGCGCTGGCAATAGTGGCAAGGCTGCATAGGGCAAGAGCGGCAAGAATTGATTTACGGGTCATTGGGCACTCATCATATTCATCGGTCATATTAATTGGCCGCACAATCATCACTGTGCGGCCAAATTTGATCAGAAAGTTTCGATTTCCAAACGGGCGTTGCAATAGGCCCCATCATAGGTGCCAACCCAAATATCAATCGGCCCGTCTTGCGGGTTGGTTAGGATGATGCGGGGGTCAAGATTTCCGTTATCGTCATCATCATAATACCAAGTTGCCGATGCGGTATTGATCAAAAGGGCCGCGTCACATTCGCTGACCACGCGAATGTGCAACTCGTAAGCCGCCATGCCCGAGACGTTGAATCGGAAATCTGGTCGATCTGGGAAAAATCCCGGGCCGACATCTGTGGCCGGTCGGATTTGGCTGCATTTCGAGAGTGAATAATCACCCCCAGCGACGATATTATAATAGCGTGGCGTGTAAAAATAGCTTCCGCTGCCGCTATATTGCTCTGCCGCTTGAAAGTTCCAATTTGGACACGCGTCCGCTGATGTGGTGAAGAATGACCCCGCGACAAGCGCCGCTGAAAGCAAGATTTTTCGCATCTGTTTGTCCCTTATTTTTTTATTTATTGGAGTAAACCTAGCTAAAAATATAAATTTGTCTAATGTTTTGCGGATAAAGTGAATATCGACATTGCAGTGGAACGGGTGCAGGATAATCTGGGATGAGCGAGAGGCAGATGAATGACAGGTGATCCAAGTTTGGACGGGTTTCTGGCGACCTATGCGATTTTGATTGTCGCGGCGTTCTTCTTTCCAACCCTCGCGGCCATCCTCCGTGGCCATAAGCGCACCATTGGCGTCTTCATTCTGAACATCGTGGTGGGATGGACGGGATTGGGGTGGATTTTACTGCTGGCCTACGCGTTATTGAGCGAGGCAAAAGCGCAACCAAGGTAAGGTCTGAACTTTCCATGCGCATATGCGGTCAAACGCAAATTTGCTTTTGCGCATTTTTTGCGCCAATCGCGCCAAACGGGGCCTTGACGGGGCAGGGCGCGCAGCATAGACACCCTGCACGCTACAGGGTTGCCTGTGGCCGATGGTGAGCGGTTGTAGCTCAGTTGGTTAGAGTACCGGCCTGTCACGCCGGGGGTCGCGGGTTCGAGCCCCGTCAACCGCGCCACCACCATCGCGCCCCAAAACCCCTGTTCGTCTGCGCGGTTGTAGCTCAGTTGGTTAGAGTACCGGCCTGTCACGCCGGGGGTCGCGGGTTCGAGCCCCGTCAACCGCGCCACTTCTTCCCTAGAGTCACGAAAAATGCGCGGGCGGTTTACCCTTTGTAGATCCATCCACCGCCAAAGATTCGGCTGCTGTTCTCATCATAAAAGACACAGGCCTGACCAGGGCTGACACCTTCCTCGGCGGTCAGCAATTCCACCATCGCGGTTGTCGGGGATGTCGGGTGGATCAGGGCCGCACGTGGTGGGCGGGTTGAGCGGATTTTGACCGCAACCTCGCGGGTTTTTTCGCTGTCAAAGGGCGTATCACCCAACCAGTTGATTTCGCGCACGGGGATATGGCGGGTCGCCAAGGCCTCTTTGGGGCCGACCACGACATGACGCGCCTCTGGATCAAGTTTGACCACATATAACGGGTCAGCCAGCCCCCCAATGCCAAGGCCGCGGCGTTGGCCGATTGTGTAATGGATCACGCCATTATGTTGGCCCAATACACGGCCTTCCATATCCACGATATCGCCCGGATCCGCCGCGCCGGGACGCAATTTTTCAATCAGACTGGCATAGTCGCCATTTGGCACAAAGCAGATATCTTGGCTGTCTGGCTTATCAGCCACGGGCAGCCCGTATTTATGGGCCAGTTTTCGGGTTTCTTCCTTAGACGCCAGATGACCAAGGGGAAAGCGCAGGAAATCCAATTGCGCTTGCGTGGTCGAAAATAAGAAATAGGACTGATCGCGCGTTGCATCCGCGGCGCAATGAAGCTCTGCTTTCTCAGCCCCAATTTTGCGTTGAATATAATGCCCCGTGGCCATGCAATCGGCCTCGAGTTCTTGCGCGGTGGCAAGCAGATCTTTGAATTTCACGCGCTCGTTGCAGCGGATGCAGGGCACAGGCGTGGCCCCTGCGAGATAGGCATCGGCGAATTCGTCAATCACCGCATCCTTAAAGATATTCTCGTAATCAAGGACATAATGCGGAAAGCCCATATTTTCGGCCACACGGCGCGCATCGCGAATATCGCGCCCTGCACAGCAGGCCCCTTTTTTTGCCAAGGCCGCACCGTGATCATAAAGTTGCAGGGTGACGCCCACAACATCATAGCCTTCTTCGGCCAATTGGGCCGCCACAACCGAGCTATCCACCCCCCCAGACATAGCCACAACAACCCGCGTCTCCTGCGGGGGTTTGGCAAAGCCAAGCGAGTTGAGCGGCGCATTGGGGCGGTCAAGGGGCATGTCGATCTCCAGATGATAGGGCGGAATATAGGAAAATCTTATCTATTCACAAGGGGCTGAAGGCTTGGACGCTTACCTTGCCTTAAGGCTTGGGGGGTTAGCCCTAGGCCTGCGTTCGTGAATAAGGATAAGGTTATGTATATCCGCAAACCCAAAGGCCCTGTCAGCGTCACGCTGCCTAATGGTCAGCAGATGACCCGTGCAGAGTTGCCCCCCGCAGACACCACAAGGTGGGTCGCAAGCCGAAAGGCATGCGTGTTGCGGGCGATTGCCACGGGCCTTATTTCACGGGACGAGGCACTTAGCCGTTGGGATCTGTCGGCGGAGGAATTGGACACTTGGCTTGCCAAGGCCAGCCGCTATGGTGGGGCGGCACTCAAGGCCACAGCGGTGCAAAACTATCCACGCGAGCAGGGCACAAAATCACCCGCCGCTGGCTCTGCCGCGCGCCCGCCATCAGGCGAGCAAAGATTGAGTTGGCCGCGGTCAAAATAAATAATATTTGTAATTTATACATATTTTGCATTAAATCTAAATTAACCTTTTGACGCGATTGTCCTCTTTAAGCGAGTATTAGGAGGTTAGAAGATGCGGCTTCTCTTGGTTGAAGATGATCCAACCACCGCGAAAAGCATCGAAATGATGCTGCGGCACGCAAATCTGAATTTCTACTGCACCGATTTGGGTGAGGAAGGCATCGATCTGGCCAAGTTATATGATTACGATCTGATCCTTTTGGATCTGAATCTGCCTGATATGACGGGCCTAGAGGTGCTGCGCCAATTGCGTATGGCGCGGGTTGATACGCCGATCCTGATCCTGACAGGCGCAGATGACACCGATAGCAAACTCAAAGGATTCGGGTTTGGCGCTGATGATTACCTCACCAAACCCTTCCATCGCGAGGAACTGGTGGCGCGCATCCATGCCATTATCCGCCGCTCAAAGGGGCATGCACAATCGGTGATCAAAACGGGTGAGATTTGCGTCAACCTTGATGCCAAAACAGTCGAGGTGGCGGGGCGCGCGGTGCATTTGACGGGCAAAGAATACCAAATGCTTGAGCTGCTATCGCTGCGCAAAGGCACGACATTAACCAAAGAGATGTTCCTCAATCATCTTTACGGCGGCATGGATGAGCCAGAATTGAAGATCATTGACGTTTTTATCTGTAAATTGCGCAAAAAACTGTCCGAGGCTTCGGGCGGTCACAACCATATTGAAACGGTTTGGGGGCGTGGTTACGTGCTGCGTGACCCGCATCCAAAGGCCGCTTTGGCTGCCACGGCTTGATCTGCGCTAGACCTCTGCCGCTGCTGCCCATATCTATAGGGCAGCAGTCAGGCGAGGCGGTCTATGTCAGAAGAAGATCAAAACACGGGCGCAGGGGTATCCCTCTTAGGGCGCGATCAGGCGGCACAGCGTTTGGCCGAATTGGCCGATATTTTGGCGCGCGCAAATAAGGATTATTTCCAAGAAGACGCGCCCACCCTCAGCGATGCGGAATATGACCGCCTGAAACGCGAAAACGCGGATCTTGAGGCGCGGTTTCCCGATCTGATCCGCGGCGATAGTCCAAGCGCGCAAATCGGCGCCAGCCCTGCCGAGGGCTTTGGCAAAATCACCCATGCCGAACGCATGATGTCCTTGGCCAATGCATTTGACGAGGCCGATGTCGCGGAATTTATCGCGGGCATTCAGCGCTATTTGGGCCTGTCTGACACCACGCCCTTGGTCTTTACCGCCGAGCCAAAAATCGATGGGCTGTCCCTGTCTTTGCGCTATGAAAACGGCGTTTTGGTGCATGCCGCCACGCGCGGCGATGGGGAGACGGGCGAAAACGTCACCGCCAACGCCCGCACGATTGCCGATATTCCGCAGGCCATCCATCACAGCGATTGTCCCGATATTCTCGAAGTGCGCGGTGAAGTTTACATGAGCCACGCAGATTTCGCCGCGCTCAACGCGCGCGCCGAGCAGGCAGGGGGCAAAACCTTTGCCAATCCACGCAATGCGGCCGCAGGATCGCTGCGCCAATTGGATGCCGAGATCACCCGCGCCCGCCCGCTGCGGTTTTTTGCCTATGCGCTTGGGGTTGTTTCCGCTCCGCTTGCAGACACGCAATTTGGACTGATTGCGAAATTGCGTGATTTTGGATTTCAGACCAATCCCTTGACCGTTCGCTGCGAGAGCCTTGAGGCGATTATCGCCCATTATCAGGCAATTGCCCATGATCGCGCGGGTCTTGGCTATGATATTGATGGGGTGGTCTACAAGCTCGATGATCTGGCCTTGCAGCGCCGCTTGGGATTGCGCGCCACCAACCCGCGTTGGGCCATTGCGCATAAATTCCCCGCTGAACTGGCCTGGACGCGGATCGAGGCGATCGACATCCAAGTGGGGCGCACAGGCGCGTTGTCGCCCGTAGCGCGGCTTGCCCCCGTGACAGTGGGCGGTGTGGTTGTCTCGAATGCAACGCTACATAACGAGGATTACATCGCAGGCCGCAACAACACAGGCGAGGCGATCCGCGCTGGGCGCGATATTCGCGTGGGTGATTTGGTTCAGGTCTATCGCGCGGGTGATGTGATCCCCAAAATTGCAGATGTGGATGTCACGCAGCGCCCCGCTGATGCGCAGCCCTATATCTTTCCCATCACATGTCCCGAATGCGGATCAGAGGCGCATCGTGAGGAGGGCGACTCAGTGCGCCGCTGCACGGGCGGTCTGATCTGCCCAGCCCAAGCGGTTGAGCGCCTCAAGCATTTCGTCTCGCGCGCGGCCTTTGACATCGAGGGTTTAGGGGCAAAGCAGGTCGAACAATTCAACAAAGACGGATGGATCACCGAGCCTGCCGATATTTTCATCCTTGAGGCCCGCTATGGCAGCGGTATCCAGCAGCTTAAAAACCGCGAGGGGTGGGGGGATAAATCTGCGCAAAATCTTTTCGCGGCGATTGCAGAGAAACGTCAAATCCCCCTTGGCCGTCTGATCTTTGCCTTGGGCATCCGCCATGTGGGCGAAGTGGCGGCCAAGGATTTGGCCGAACATTTCCGCAGTTGGGCCGCCTTTGACGCGGCCATTCATGCCGCCCGCCTTGAGCCTGCCGCAACGGTGCCTGACGCCAAATTGCGCAAAAAACTGCTTGAGGACAGTCCCGCATGGGCCGAAATCACTGGTATTGATGGCATCGGGGATACGGTTGCCACAGCGCTCTGCGAGGCATGGGCGCAGCCGCGTGAATATGCGTCCATCGAACGGCTTGTGGCCCATCTTGAGATCCAATCGCCCGCTATTCGTGATGTGTCGGGCAGCCCCGTGATGGGCAAGACAGTGGTGTTCACGGGAAGTCTTGAAAAGATGACCCGCGCAGAGGCCAAATCGCGTGCCGAAAGTTTGGGGGCCAAGGTTGCAGGTTCGGTTTCTGCCAAAACCGACCTTTTGGTTGCAGGGCCTGGGGCAGGATCAAAGGCCAAAAAGGCCGCAGAATTGGGCATTGAAACCATTGACGAAGATGCGTGGTTGGCCCTCATTGGGGATCTTTAACCCATGGCCGCGCAGGGCCGACCAGAGGTTTTGTTCCGGCTCTTCTCGCGCCTCGAGGGCCTATCTGGTATCGGCCCCAAAGCTGCGCAGGCCTTGGGGCATCTTCATATCGAAACCCCGAAAGATCTGATTTACACCTTGCCCGTGGGTGTGGTGGATCGCCGCCCTGTAACGCGCCTTGCCGAAATCACCCCACCGCGCATTGCCACGTTAGAGGTTGAGGTGATCCGTCACCGCCCGCCCCCGTCCCGCGGGCGTGGGCCCTATCGGGTCACGGTTACCGACAGTCAAACTGCCTTTGATCTGGTATTTTTTCACGCGCGTGCGCCCTATCTCGAAAAGCTTTTGCCCATAGGCGCGCGGCGTCTGATCTCGGGCAAGGTTGAGCTTTTCGATGGGATTGCGCAAATCGTGCATCCCGATCACATCCTGCCCGTTGAGGAGGCGGAAACCCTCCCCAAATTTGAGGCGATTTATCCGCTTGGACAAGGGTTGACGCAAAAGATCATGGCGCGCGCGATTGCCGATGCCTTGCAAGCCGTGCCTGACCTGCCCGAATGGATTGATCCCGCCCTAAAGGCGCGCGAGGGGTGGCCGGATTGGGCCAATGCGATGCGGGCACAGCACCATGTGCAATCGGCCAGTGAGGCCGCCCCAAATGCCAAGCCGCGGCTGCGTCTGGCCTATGACGAATTGTTTGCCCATCAATTGACCCTTGCCCTTGCGCGGGCGCGGGCCAAGCGGCGCAAAGGGCGGATCAGCCGAGGCGATGGTGCGCTGCGGGCCAAGGTTCTGCAAAGCTTGCCCTACAGCCCCACGGGCGCACAGACCCGCGCGATTGCGGAGATCGTGGCCGATATGGCCGCGCCCGAACGGATGAGCCGCCTGTTGCAGGGCGATGTTGGGGCGGGCAAAACCCTTGTTGCCTTGATGGCGCTTTTGGCTGCGGTCGAGGCGGGTGGGCAGGGGGTGATGATGGCACCCACCTCGATCCTTGCGCAACAGCACGCCGCCAATCTGCGCCCCTTGGCCGAAGCGGCAGGTGTCGTGCTTGAGGTTCTCACAGGGGCGGATAAGGGGCGCGAGCGGGCCGCAAAACTGGCCGCCCTTGCGCGCGGCGATATCGCGATCTTGGTCGGCACCCATGCCGTGTTTCAAGAGGATGTTGAATTTGTCGATCTGCGTTTGGCGATTGTGGACGAGCAGCACCGCTTTGGCGTGCGCGAACGCCTGCGATTGGGGGAAAAGGGCGCCTTGGCGGACATGTTGGTGATGACGGCCACGCCCATTCCCCGCACGCTGAGCCTTGCGCAATATGGCGATATGGATCTGTCGATCTTGGATGAAAAACCCGCCAATCGTCAAAAGATCACCACGGCCTTGGTGTCCGAGGCGCGGATGGATGAGGTGGTGGCACATCTGCAAAAGGCGGTGGCAGAGGGCCAGCAAGCCTATTGGATTTGCCCATTGGTTGAGGAATCCGAAGTTTACGAGGCCACCGCTGCTGAAGAACGCTTTAAATCCTTGCGCGCAAGACTGGGCGAGGGGGTGGTGGGCCTTGTCCATGGGCAGATGAGCAGCCCTGAAAAAGATGCGGCCATGACCGAATTCAATGAAAACCGCACCAAGGTTCTGGTGGCCACCACGGTGGTTGAGGTGGGGGTGGATGTGCCAAATGCCAGCATTATGGTGATTGAACAGGCCGATCTTTTCGGCATGGCGCAGCTGCATCAATTGCGGGGGCGGGTGGGGCGCGGCAGCCGTGCATCAACTTGTGTGCTGCTTTATCGCAATGGCCTGACAGAAACGGCCAAGCGCCGCTTGCATGTCCTGCGCGATACGGATGATGGCTTTATCATCGCAGAAGAAGATTTGGCCATTCGCGGCGCAGGCGATGTGATTGGCACGGCGCAATCTGGTCTGCCGCGGTTTCGCGTGGCCGATCTGGAACAACATGGCGGCTTGATGGCGATGGCGCAAAGCGATGCGCGCGCGCTTTTGGCGCTTGATCCATCGCTCGAGGGGCCGCGCGGTCAGGCCGCACGCACCCTGTTATGGTTGCTTGAGCAAGATAAGGCTATTCGCCTGATTTCGGCGGGCTGACCCGCTTTGTTCACAAATGTTCTTAAAAAGTTCTTGACGACTCGCGTCAGGGTATGAGAACAATCAGGCAACATTAACGGGAGATGGCCCATGTTGTCAGATGTAAAAACGATTATCACGCGTTCATCCACCACGCTTTTGGCCGATCTTTGCGGGGCGATGTCCCTTGTTGTTTTGGCGATGGGGCTGCTGCATCTGCCGCAATTTTTCTAAGTTTTCTGCCTGCGGTTCAGGTTTCGGGGGTTTGCGCCCCTTTGGCATCATGATCCTTGCCTCGGATCTGTCCCCAATGCCGATAGGCCGCGCGATCCCCCAATCGCACGGTTGGAACGATACACCGCATCACTAAGATCGCCCCTTTGCATTGCCCTGCAGGGGCGGTTTTTTTAGGGGTCTTCGGCGCGCTCCATCGCCTCATGGGTCGCTTCGAGTGACAGCATGATAGAGGCGTGGCGATTGCGATAATCGCGGGCGGGGGTCAGCACCTCATAACCCTCAAATGGGGCCTCTGGCCCGTTCCCCTCACCTTTGAGCATGGCGGCAAGCGCGTCTCGGGCGGCGGCAATTTCGGCACGGTTGCGGCCCAGAATATGGGCGCCCATCAATGCGGCGGAGGCCTGACCGAGTGCGCAGGCCTTTACATCTTGGGCAAAGCGGCTGATCCGCCCCTCGGCGACATCCAAATCCACTGTAACGGTTGATCCGCAGAGCGGGGCGCGCCGCTTGACACTGGCCTGTGGCGCCTCAAGCCGCCCGTGATGCGGAATATCCGCCGCCAATGCCAGAATTCGCTGCGAATATAGCTGCACCAAATCGGATTTTGTGTCGCTCATCTCAGCCATGCGTGTCTCGGCCCCTTCCATGATCTCCCCCCAAGAGCTAGTGTGAATATGACCATTTGGAAAGGGTGAGATGTGGAAATGACGGGTGCTGCGGAATTTGACCCAGATAGCCTGCGCTATAATGAGGCGGGTCTGATCCCTGCGATTGCGCAATGCGCCGAGACGGGCGATGTGCTGATGATGGCATGGATGAACCGTGCCTCTCTCGTAAAAACCCTAGAAACCGGCAAAGTCACCTATTGGAGCCGCTCGCGCGCGGCCTTTTGGGTTAAGGGTGAAAGCTCAGGCCATGTGCAGGATCTGGTTGATCTGCGTGTGGATTGTGACCGCGATTGTCTTTTGCTCGTGGTTCGGCAAACGGGGCCTGCCTGCCACACCAATCGCCGCAGTTGCTTTTACACCGCGATCCGCGAGGGGGGCGAGGTCGAATTGATGCAACCCGAGGGTTAAAGCCCGACCATTGCAAGAATATCAGCAGGGGTTTTTCCGGCATCCCGATAAAGGGCAATAGCGCGCGCATCATCGCGCTTGGCCAGACGTTTGCCCTGCTCATCACGGATCAAGGCGTGATGATGATACTGTGGCACGGGGTAGGCCAACAGATTTTGCAAAATCACATGGATTGCGGTTGCCTCAAATAAATCTTCGCCGCGAATGACATGGGTTACGCCTTGGGCCGCGTCATCAACCACCACGCTGAGATGGTATGAGCTGCCCATGTCTGGCCGCGCCAATACTGGGTCGCCAATATGGGCCAGCGCGGCATCGCGCGTGATCTCATGCCGCCCCTGATGGCGCGGCCCTGTTTCTGTGAAACGCGTTTGCGCAAGGCGCTCAAAGGCGCGCGCCAGATCAAGGCGTAAGGCGGCCCCTTCGGCCTCGGCGGCACTGGTCACAGTCTGGCCGCGACAGGTGCCAGGATAGATGCGCCCATCTGGCCCGAATGTGGGGGCCCCTTCCTGCGGTGCGGCACTGGCCGCCTCGATATCCCGCCTGCGGCAGGTGCAGCGATAAATCAGACCCTGTTGCGCCAATTGATCCAAAGCAGCGCGATAGCGGGCCATCTGCTCGGATTGCCGCATCACGGGCAGGGGCCAAGACAGCCCCAACCATGCCAGATCATCATAAATTTGCGCCTCCCATTGCGGGCGGGCGCGGGATTGGTCGATATCCTCAATCCTGAGCAGAAATTGCCCCTGCGCCTTTCGCGCCATGTCATGGGCCAGACAGGCACTATAGGCGTGGCCCAAATGCAAAGGCCCCGTGGGAGACGGGGCAAATCGTGTGACACAGACCTTAGGCAGGGAAGGCATCAAGCCATGCGCGCCAATCGGCCTTGGCGCGATCCGTATAGGCCTTATAGCGGTCTTTGCGTCCACGCCGCCCCGATTTCAGGCCTTCGACCGGGGGAAAAAGACCGAAATTCACGTTCATCGGCTGAAAGGTTTTCGCCTCCGCCCCGCCTGTGATGTGATGGATCAAGGCCCCCATCGCGGTGGTATTGGGCAAATCGGGCGGGGTGAGGCCGCGCAATTCTGCCACCGCGTAGCGCCCCGCAAGCAGACCCATTGCCGCCGATTCAACATAGCCCTCAACCCCCGTGATTTGGCCCGCAAAGCGGATATGCGGCATCGTTTTCAACCGCATTTGCGCATCGAGAAGCGTGGGGGAATTGATGAAGGTGTTGCGATGAATGCCGCCAAGACGGGCAAATCGTGCCTCCTCCAAACCCGGGATCATACGCAACACCTCGGTCTGTGCGCCGTATTTCATTTTGGTTTGAAAGCCCACGATATTGTAAAGCGTGCCCAGTTTATTGTCGCGGCGCAGCTGCACCACGGCCCAAGGTTTCACATCGGGCTGATGCGGATTGGTTAAGCCCACAGGTTTCATCGGCCCGTGGCGCAGGGTTTCGCGGCCCCGTTCTGCCATAACCTCAATCGGCAGGCATCCATCGAAATAGCCCGCCGTTTCGCCTTCGTGAAACTCGGTTTTTTCGGCAGCCAGCAGGGCATCGATAAAGGCCTCATACTGCTCGCGCGTCATGGGGCAGTTGAGATAAGCGCGCTGCTCTTCCTCGGTTTCGCCCTTGTCGTAGCGCGACTGCATCCACGCCCGCGACATGTCGATACTCTCGGCATAAACGATGGGGGCGATGGCATCGAAAAAGGCAAGGCTGTCTTGACCTGCCTCTTGGGCAATGGCCTGTGCCAACGCGCCTGATGTCAACGGGCCTGTTGCTATGATCCAATGGCCTGTTTCGGGCAGGGCGCTGATTTCGCCTTCCTCAATCGTAATATTGGGGTGCGCGTGCAGCCGCGCTGTGACGGCTTGGGCAAAAGCATCGCGATCCACCGCCAATGCGCCCCCTGCTGGCAGGCGGTGGTGATAGGCCATTTCCATAATGAGGCCACCCGCCGCGCGCATTTCCCAATGCAAAAGGCCGACCGCGTTTTGTTCGTGATCATCCGAGCGAAACGAATTGGAACATACCATTTCCGCCAAATGCCCAGTTTGATGGGCAAATGTGCCAATCTTTGGGCGCATCTCATGGATGACGACCTGTTGACCAAGCTCTGCGGCCTGCCAAGCGGCCTCAGAGCCCGCCATGCCGCCGCCAATGATATGAAGCGCGTTATCTGACATGGGCGCTTCTTAGATCAAAAGCGGGGCAGGGTGAAACGGGTTTTTTTTAGGGGGCGTTACAGGCCGCGCGCCACGACAGGCAGGAATGGGTCTGCAAAGGGCAGGGGCGTGTAAACAGGGCGTTTTCCCAACGCGATCTCGACCCCAAGACGGAACTGGCCTCTATCGCGCAAGGCGGGGTTGGAGAATTCTTCAAAACCATAGCTTGCCGTCACCGCAACTGCACCGCTGTGATCCAGCCATTGCACACCAATTTTGCCAGTGATCTGCGTTGTGGACAGGCGCAATTCGTCAAATTCGGCAAGTCCGATTTGCGCAAAGCCCTGCCATGCGGGGCCTAGATCAAGACGGATCTCACCACCTGCAAAAAGCACATCTGCATCCCCAAGGGGGCGTGTCGCCATGGCGCTATCGCGCAGGCCAAACCCGCCATAAGCCCCTAACGTAAGCCCTGCAATTTCACGGCGCCCTTGAATGCCAAGCCCACCCCAGCGGCTGCTTTCATTGTTGAGATCGGCCAAATAGGCAAAAAGACCATAGCGCCGATCAGAGGCGGGGCTGAGGTGTAGGCCTGCCCGAACGGCGCCAATGGTGCCGATTTCGGTATCGGCCAGATCAAAATTCACCTCAAACCCGTGATGCGCGGTAATCGCGTAATCAAGATTGAGATGCGCCCCATTTTGGTCAGCACCAGTGCTGTTAAGGCCAAGCGTTGCGGCACGCAGGCCCAAATTATCGGCGTGCGCCATATCTGCAGCCAAAGAGGCCAGACCGAGGCAAAGGCAAAATTGCGAGATTGGTGCAGCCATCAGAACGCGCTTTCAACAAAGGTTCTTTTGCAAAGGGCGCATGGTGAAGAAAAAATATATATGAATTATATCATATGGTTAATGGCGGCAATTTATCTAAAATCTTAAGGGCCGGACGCGCCTTGGCGGTGCAGCCCTTGATATGGGTCATAAATCTTGGGTTTGAGCGAGCCTGAGATTTAGGTGTCTGCGCTGGCCTCGGCCGCATCCGCATCCGCCGTGGCGGTGTCCTCGTCATCACCTTCAACGATGCGCGCGACTGACACAACGGTTTCGCCTGCCTTGGTGTTAAACACCTTCACCCCACCTGCCGAGCGTGAGCGGAATGAGATGCCCTCAACAGGCACGCGAATAGATTGGCCCGTTGATGAGGCGAGCATGATCTGGTCGGTCATCTCGACAGGGAAGGCCGCAACCAATGGCCCGCCGCGCATGGCCTTGTCGATGGCCATAACCCCCATGCCGCCTCGGCCCCTGACAGGATAATCATGGCTTGAAGATAATTTTCCAGACCCGCTTTCTGTGATGGTCAGGATCAAATCCTCTGAGGCGCGCATTTCGGCAAAGCGTTCAGGGCTAAGGGTGCCTTCGGCCACCACGCCCTCATCCTCGTCCGTTTCGACCTCATCTTCGGGCGCACCCGCCAAGGCGCGGCGCTGTTTGAGATAGGCGGCGCGCTCAGCAGGGTCAGCGGTGAAATGGCGGATCACGGCCATGGAAACCACAGATTCCCCATCACCCAAACGGATACCGCGCACGCCTGTGCTGTCGCGGCCCTTAAAGACGCGGACATCGGTGCAAGAGAAGCGGATCGCGCGCCCCCCTTCGGTGACCAACATCACATCGTCTTCCTCGGTGCAGATGCGCGCATTCACAAGGCTGACTGACCCATCTTCGGGCAATTTCATTGCAATCTTGCCGTTTGATTTCACATTGGTGAAATCCGACAATTGGTTACGGCGCACATCGCCTGCGGATGTGGCAAAGATGATTTGCAGATCGCCCCAATCTTCCTCGGGGCGGTCAACGGGCATGATCGCCGCAATCGTAACCCCCACAGGAATGGGCAGAATATTCACAATGGCCTTGCCTTTTGATGTGCGGCTGCCAAGCGGCAAACGCCATGTTTTCAGCTTGTAGACCATCCCATCGGTGGTGAAGAACAAAAGCTGGGTGTGGGTATTGGCCACAAAAAGCGATGTCACAACATCGTCTTCCTTGAGGCTGCCGCCCGATAGCCCTTTGCCGCCGCGTTTTTGTGCGCGGAATTCAGCCAAGGCCGTGCGCTTGATATAGCCACCTGCCGTGACGGTCACGACCATGTCTTCGCGTTCGATCAGGTCTTCGTCATCCATGTCGCCAGACCAATCGACAATCTCGGTGCGGCGCGGCACGGCAAAGGCCGTTTTCACCTCGGCCAATTCTTCCGAGATGATCGCCATGATCCGATCACGGCTGGCGAGGATGGCAAGATATTCTTTGATCTTACCTGCGAGTTCCTCCAACTCATCCGTCACTTCCTTGACGCCAATTTGGGTCAGGCGTTGCAGGCGCAGTTCCAAAATCGCGCGCGCCTGCGCCTCGGAGAGGTTATAAGTGCCGTCCTCGTTCATTGTATGGGTCGGGTCGTCAATCAGACGGATATAGGCGGCAATATCCGCCGCAGGCCAGCGCCGTGTCATCAAGGCTTCGCGCGCCGCGGCCGCATCTGCGGAGGCGCGGATCGTGGCCACAACCTCATCGACATTGGAGACGGCAACCGCCAAACCACACAGAATGTGACTGCGTTCGCGCGCTTTGTTCAACTCAAACGCGGTGCGGCGTGCCACGACCTCCTCGCGGAAGGCGATAAAGGCGGTCAAAAAGCCCCGCAAATCCAACTGCTCGGGCCGCCCGCCATTCAGCGCCAACATATTGCAGCCAAAGGAGGTCTGCATCTGGCTAAAGCGGAACAATTGGTTCAGCACTACATCAGGGGTGGCATCGCGTTTCAACTCGATCACAACGCGCACGCCGTTGCGATCAGATTCGTCCGCCACGCTTGAGATGCCTTCGACCTTTTTCTCGCGCACCAATTCTGCAATGCGTTCGATCATCGAGGCCTTGTTCACCTGATAGGGGATCTCATCAATAATGATGGCAAAGCGGTCTTTGCGAATTTCCTCAACATGCGTGCGCGCGCGAATGACCACGCTGCCGCGTCCCTCGGTATAGGCCCGCCTTGCGCCAGAGCGGCCCAAGATGATCCCGCCTGTGGGGAAATCGGGGGCAGGGATAAACTCGATTAACTGTTCCGAACTGAGGTCGGGATCTTGGATCAAGGCCTGACAGGCATCAATCACCTCGCCCAAATTATGGGGTGGGATATTGGTGGCCATGCCAACCGCAATACCGCCCGCACCATTGACCAACATATTGGGAAAGCGCGCAGGCAGAACGGTGGGTTCCTTTTGCTTGCCATCATAATTGTCTTGGAAATTGACCGTGTCCTTGTCGATATCGGCCAAAAGATAGGCAGCGGGTTTGTCCATGCGCACTTCGGTGTAGCGCATGGCGGCGGGGTTATCGCCATCCATAGAGCCGAAATTTCCCTGACCATCGAGCAGGGGCAGCGACATCGAAAAGGGCTGCGCCATCCGCACAAGCGCGTCATAGATCGCGCTGTCGCCATGCGGGTGATATTGGCCCATCACATCGCCCACGGGGCGCGCAGATTTCCGATAGGCCTTTTCATGCGTATTGCCCGTTTCATGCATCGCAAATAAAATGCGGCGATGCACGGGTTTGAGGCCATCGCGCAAATCGGGGATCGCGCGGCTGATGATCACCGACATCGCATAATCAATGAAGGATGTTTTCATCTCATCGGCGATATCAATCGAAGGGCCAGAATGCGGGTGCCGCGCGGGGGGCGTGGCGGGGTCATTCTCGGGGGTTTCGGGCGTATCTGTCACTGTGCGGGCCTGCTGTCTTTTCGATCTTGTTCTGCGATGACATGCTGCACCTCTTGGCACAGCTATATTTTGTTATCCAACACTATAGACCCCCGCGATATAGGGCGCAATGCTCCTGTCTGGTGAATTGGCCTTTGACGGCCTGCCGCTTGTTATCAGCCACCATAGGATGCTGCTAATTCATTGTTTTTGTTGATTTTTAATTTACATTTGCAATCATGAGACATCATGAACCAAGCAAGGGAAGGTGCAGATGACTTGGGGGTCTCGCAACAGGGTTGAAACCGCAACGGGGCTGATGCTTGAGGGGTATGGGCTGACCACGGCGGAATTTTACTATCGGATGCCTGATTTTCACAATGTTATCAACGTTTTCATCTGGCAGGATTACGATCTCGCGCCAGATTATCCGCGCATTTTCGGCTTTATTGATTTCTGGAAGCGCGAGATTGAGGCGCCATTGCATTCCGTGCGTTTTGCGCATCGGCGGCTGATTTCTGACGGGTCATGGCGCAATGTCGTTGAGGAGATTTCCTATCACTAGCCCACGGGACAGGCGGGGGGCTATGCTTTGGCCGCTGCGGCCTTGGCCCAGATCACGAACAGGGCCAAGCAAATCAGGCCATTCCATGAGGCCATCGACAGGCCCGCAAAAGCCCATGCCACCTCGTCACACATAACAATCGCAGGCGCGGTGTCTGTTGAGAGCAATTCACTGGCCGAAAGCGACAGAATATCTTCTGCGCCCCCCGTGCAGGAGGTGGGGCCTTGCCACCACCCGCGCTCAACCCCTGTATGATACAGCGCGATCCCTGTATTCACGAGCATCGCGCCCGCCCCAATCAAGGCCAAGCCGCGCGCCAATTTGGGGGCAATGGCTGCAATGATTACGATGAACAGCGCAACCAGTGCAGCGCCCGCATGGGGCCATCGTTGCCACAGGCACATGGCGCAGGGCGCAAGCCCGCCAAGATACTGAAACCCAAAAGCGCCCGCCAATGTAGCGGCAGACCCAAGACCCGCGAGGGCCGATAATTTTGGCAAATTCAGATCCCGCATCATCCCATGAACCTCACAGCATAAAACCCGCCAAGCAAGATGACGATGAACAATGTAAACATCAGCCCCAGACGGCGCTCGATGAAATCGCGTAATGGGGCACCGAATTGGCGCAGCAATGCCGCGATGACAAAGAATCGAATCCCCCGTGCAATGATCGAGGTGACAATGAATGTCCCCAAAGGCAGGCCTGTCCACCCCGACATGATGGTGATGACCTTATAGGGGAAGGGGGTTAGCCCTGCGATCAATACGGGCCAAAAGCCAAGATCATTGAAGCGCGTGTTAAACTCGGCCATTGCATCGGCCTTGCCAAGGGCCGCCAAAATCGGCGCGCCGATTTGGTCATAGAACAGCGCCCCAATCGCATAGCCTGCAATCCCCCCCAAAACTGAGGCGATTAAGCAGACAGAGGCAATTAAAAAAGCCCGATTGGGCCGCGCAAGGATCATTGGGATCATCAAAATATCAGGGGGAATGGGAAAGATTGAACTTTCCGCAAAGGACACAATCGCCAAGGCCCACAGGGCGTGGCGATGACCCGCCAAACCCATTGTCCAATTATAGAGCCCGCGCAGCATCGCATTTATCCTAATATCGCCCCAATGTCAGAGGCGATGCCCGACAGGGCGGAAAAGGTCAAGCCAAAGCCAGGTGACATGAGTGTGACAAAACTCTTGACGGATCGTTGCAAATGATAAAATGTCGCAGGCACAGTGAATACGCGCGAGCCCCGAAAGGGAGTTTCACGTCGCGTTGAGGCTCAAGCGGAGGGGAGGCCGCTTGAGCCTTTTTCATTTTACGCCGCGCCACAGCGCGCGAAAATCTGCCCCGCCGCTTTGCCAAATCGTCAGGCTCTGCTAGACTTTGGGTTCGAGATTGGCTAAGCCCGCCTCAGCTTTCGTTAGCGCTAACGTAAATCGCGGCCAAAGGCGGCAATAACCTGTGAATTTCCCAAAGAATTTGGGTCAGATGCAGGGCAAAGGAGAGAAAATGGTTTCGCGCGTCATTCCAGTTGAAGATTTTGATCTGGTGATTTTTGGGGCGACAGGGGATCTGGCGCGGCGCAAAATCCTGCCTGGACTTTATCGGCGCTTTCATGACGGGCAAATGCCGCCCGAGGCGCGGATCATCGGCGCGGCGCGCACATCCCAAGATGACGCAGCCTTTCGTGATTTTGTCCGCGCGGCCATTGCCGAATTCACCCCCGAAGCCAGGCGCGATGAAACCAGCCTTGCCGCGTTTTTGCAGCGTTTGAGCTATGTCGCCATTGATGCGCGCGGCACGGATGGATGGGCCGATCTCGCGGGCACAATGCGTGATGGTGTCGTGCAGGCCTTTTATTTCTCGGTCGCGCCCGCCTTGTTTGGCGATCTGGCCGAACGTCTGCACACCCATAAAGTTGCGCGCTCTGACGCGCGGATTGTGGTGGAAAAGCCCTTTGGTCATGATCTGGCCACCGCCAAGGCCTTGAACGCAACACTGGCCGAGCATTTTGACGAAAGCCAGATTTACCGCATCGACCATTATTTGGGTAAAGAAACGGTGCAAAACCTGATGGCGATCCGCTTTGCGAATATTCTGTTCGAGCCGCTGTGGAACGCCCAATATGTCGACCATGTGCAAATCACTGTGGCCGAAGAGGTCGGTGTTGGCGGGCGGGGGGCCTATTACGATAAATCAGGCGCGATGCGTGATATGGTGCAAAACCATTTGATGCAGCTTCTGTGTTTGACCGCGATGGAGCCGCCCAATCATTTTGACCCTGACGCCGTGCGCGATGAAAAGCTTAAGGTGATCCGCGCACTCGATCCTGTGCGCCCTGAGGATATTGTGCGCGGCCAGTATAAAGCAGGCGATAAGACCGCGTCTTATTTGGACGATGTCGAAGACCCCAAAAGCCGCACAGAAAGTTTTGTGGCCATGAAGGTGCATATCGCCAATTGGCGGTGGAACGGCACGCCATTCTACTTGCGCACAGGCAAACGGATGCGCGCGCGGATGTCCGAGATTGTGATCCATTTCAAAGAACCGCCCCATTCCATTTTTGATGAGGATGCAGGGACGAAGCCCAATGTTTTGTCGATTCGCCTGCAACCTGATGAGGGCATTGATCTCAGCGTCACAATCAAAGAGCCAGGCCCAGGGGGGATGCGTTTGGTCGATGTGCCGCTTGATATGACCTTTGCCGAGGCGCTTGGGGCGGATGCGGCCGATGCACCCGATGCTTATGAGCGGCTGATCATGGATGTGATCCGTGGCAATCAAACGCTATTCATGCGCGGCGATGAGGTTGAGGCAGCTTGGCGTTGGACGGATCCAATCATCCAAGGGTGGCAATCGCGCAATGAACGCCCCGTGCCCTATCAGGCCTTTAGCACAGGGCCAGAAGATGCGCTGATGTTGTTGCATCGGGATGGGCGCCGTTGGCGTGAGGTGGGCTGATCCCATGGAATTGATCACCTATCCCGACCGCGATCTATTGATGATGTCCTTGGCGGATCGTATCGCCTCGGAATTAGGGCAGGCCTTGCGCATGGCGGGGCGTGCCTCGCTCTGCGTTCCAGGCGGCACGACACCGGGCCCTGTGTTCAAAACCTTGGCCGAAGTGGATTTGGCTTGGCGCGATGTTGCAGTCTTTCTCAATGATGAACGCTGGCTTGGCGAGGATAGCCCGCGCTCCAACACGAGGCTTTTGAGAGAAACGCTATTACAATCAAAGGTATCCGTGGCAAAGTTAATTCCCTTATTTAACGGCGCCGATACGCCAGAGGAGGGCATCCCCGATCTGACAGACGGACTGTTGCCGCATTTGCCGATCACGGTTTTGCTGTTGGGGATGGGCGCAGATATGCATACCGCAAGCCTCTTTCCCGATGGGGATAATCTCAACGCAGCCCTCAGCGCAGATGCGCCGCCCCTGATGGCGATGCGGGCCGCAAATGCGGGCGAGCCGCGGATCACCTTGACCGCCCCCGTGCTGAAAGCCGCGCTGCATTGCCATATCTTGATCACAGGGCGTGAAAAGCGCGCAGCACTTGAGCGGGCCGCAGACTTGCCTGAAGATCAAGCACCAATTGCCACTGTTTTAAAGACCGCCACCATTCATTGGGCTGAGTAAATCATGACCATCTGGACAGAGCTTTCCACCGCGTGGGATCACCTGCGCAGCACCCCTATGTCGCAGCTTTTTGACAATGATCCTGCCCGCGCTGCGCGGTTTTCGACCAAGACGGGCGATATGATGTTCGATTTTTCTAAGACGCACATCACCGATGAGGTGCTGTCACTCTTGGTGGAATTGGCCCGCAAGTCCAATGTCGAAGAAAAACGCACGGCGATGTTCGCGGGCGAAAAGATCAATGAAACCGAAGGTCGCGCGGTGCTGCACACGGCCTTGCGTGCGCCCTCTGGCCCGATCATGGTGGATGGGGTGGATGTTCTGCCTGCCGTGCAAGAAACCCGCGCCCGTATGGCACAGTTCGCCGATGATCTGCGTGCAGGCCGCTATAAGGGGCAGGGCGGCAAGATCACGGATGTGATCAATATCGGGATTGGCGGGTCTGATCTGGGCCCTGCGATGGCCACGCTTGCGCTGGCACCTTATCACGATGGGCCGCGCGTGCATTATGTGTCAAACGTGGATGGAGCACATATCAACGACACGCTGCAAGGGCTTGATCCACAAACAACTTTGGTCATTGTTGCCTCGAAAACCTTTACCACGATTGAAACCATGACCAATGCGCAAACGGCGCGCGATTGGATGGCGCAGGCGGTCAGCGAGCCTGCCGCGCAATTCGTGGCCCTGTCCTCTGCCACGGATAAAACAGCGGCCTATGGTATTGATCCGTCCCGCGTGTTTGGGTTCGAGGATTGGGTCGGCGGGCGCTATTCCCTCTGGGGGCCAATTGGCCTTGGGGTGATGCTGGCCATTGGGCCAAAACAGTTTGAGGAATTCCTTGCGGGTGCGGCGGCCATGGATGCCCATTTCCGCGAGGCTGATCTTCCCGAGAATATGCCCGTATTATTGGCCTTGGTCGGGCTGTGGCACAATCAGGTCTGCGGTCATGCGACCCGCGCGGTGTTGCCCTATGACCAACGCCTGTCGCGTCTGCCCGCCTATTTGCAGCAATTGGAAATGGAATCGAACGGCAAGGGCGTGTCTATGGATGGGCAGGATTTGCCCTATCATTCAGGCCCGATTGTTTGGGGGGAGCCGGGCACAAATGGGCAACACGCGTTTTATCAGCTGATCCATCAGGGCACGCGTGTCGTTCCGTGCGACTTTATGGTGGCTGCCGCAGGGCATGAGCCTGATTTGGCCCATCACCATACCCTGCTCTTGTCGAATTGCTTGGCGCAATCTCAGGCCTTGATGCAGGGCCGTAGCCTTGAGGTGGCGCGCGGCATGATGGCTGCAAAAGGCCTGTCTGGTGCGGAATTGGAACGCCAAGCGCGGCACCGCGTTTTTACGGGCAATCGACCGTCAACCACGCTGATCTATCCCCGCCTGACCCCGTTCACCTTGGGGCAGATCATCGCCCTTTATGAGCATCGGGTTTTTGTGGAAGGGGTGATTTTGGGGATCAATTCCTATGACCAATGGGGGGTGGAATTGGGCAAAGAACTGGCTTTGGCCCTGCAACCCGCCGTTGAGGGCGAAGCGGGGGCAGAGGGGTTAGACCCTTCTACCGCAAGCCTGTTGCGCTATATCCACGCACATCGTTAACCAAGCGCCACCGCGCCCACCCACATTCCAAGGCCAAAGACCGTATGGGCCATAAGGCCCAAAACCCGCCCCTTCCATGGGGCGGCGGTTTTGGCAAGCGCCCATCCAAGCCCGAGGCCCGGGTGCAACAAAAACCATCCCGCCCCGATGGTCAGGATCGCAAAAATCCAAAGCGGCAGGAAATTGGGCGCGCTTAACCACGCTTGGCCCATGATCCCCAAAAACAGCGCGCCATAGACCGCACCGACCGCATAGTGGAAAATCCAACCAATCAGGCGTTCGCGGGCCACGGGGGTGCTGGTATTGATATCAGCGTGAAACACTGTCCCGCGCCCCAAATGGGCAACCCAACGGCCCACATTGCCCCAATTGGGCGCAGGGATGCCCGCAATCCGTGTCAGGATCACCGCCCAGATATCCATCGCAACAGTGCCACAGATGCCCATGATGAGGCCCAGTGTGATGACGCTCATTTTATCTTCTCCCCTGCTTGCAGGTTCAGGTCACGCGGACGCGCAATGTGCCCAGACCTGCAACCTTTCCTTCCATCACATCGCCGCGCGCCACGGGGCCAACCCCCGCAGGCGTGCCCGTCAGGATTACATCCCCTGCCGCCAATTCAAAATATTGCGACAGATAGCGAATGATTTCAGGCGTTTTCCAAATCATTTGCGCCAAATCCCCCTCTTGGTGCAGCGCCCCATTCACATGCAGCGTGATCTCGCCTGTGCTGGGATGGCCCACTTTGGATACGGGCAAAAGCGGGCTTATGGGGGCGGAGTGCTCAAAGGATTTACCGATCTCCCAAGGGCGGCCTAATTTCTTGGCCTCGCCCTGCAAATCGCGCCGTGTCATATCAAGCGCCACCCCATAGCCCCATACATGGGACAGCGCATCTTCAAGTGCGATATCGCGCCCGCCTGATTTCAGCGCCACCATCATTTCGATCTCATGATGCAAGTCAGATGTCCCAACAGGGTAGGGCATCTCGCCGGACGCATCCAAACTATCTGGATTTTTCTGAAAGAAGAACGGTGGCTCGCGGTCGGGATCATGACCCATTTCGATCGCATGGGCGGCATAATTGCGCCCGATGCAATACACACGGCGGACTGGAAATACGCCCCCTCCCTCCACGGGAATCATGGGGTGCGAGGGGGCAGAGATCACAAAATTATCTTGGTTCATTTGGGCTATTTTCTTTTTCGGTTCTCACGCGACTGCCACGCTAGGGGCTTGGGGTTCGCTTGGCAATTGGAGAAAAATTTAAGGGGATTTTACAAATTCTTCATCTAACAGCTTCGCGGTTTGCTTTTTTTCTAGGCAAAATTTCTGGATCTGCCTAATCTTTAACAGGCCTTCGTGATGGCGCAATTGCGCAATGATCAGGGCGTGGAGAAGATCGTTGATCTGATCCTTGAGATGGGCGGCTTGCCTAAGGTGCAGTCTGCAAAAATTGCCTAATAGAGTGCTGTGATTATCAAAGAAACCCGAAAACTGCCTTCGTGCTTTTTGGGTGCGACAGCGCCGCAACAAGCGCCTATCATACCCTCAGTTCTCAATGTGAGTTGCCTTTATGAGCCCCAAATATTTCGCCCCCACAGGCGGCCATCCCCCGCAGGAACAGCTTTTGACAGATCGCGCGGTCTTTACCGAGGCCTATGCCGTGATCCCACGCGGCACGATGCGCGATATTACCACCAGTTTCCTGCCCTTTTGGGAGAAAACTCGCCTTTGGGTGATTGCGCGGCCCCTGTCGGGCTTTGCTGAAACCTTTTCGCATTACATCATGGAAGTCGCACCCGAAGGTGGCAGCGCGCGCCCTGAAACCGATGAGGAGGCCGAAGCGGTTCTTTTTGTGGTGGAGGGCGAAGCAAGCCTGACATTGGATGGTCAAACCCATCTGTTGGAGGAAGGCGGTTACGCCTATCTGCCGCCTGCCCATGCATGGGAATTATATAATCGCAGGCAGTCGCCTTTGCGGTTTCATTGGATCAGAAAGGCCTATCAAGAGGTTGAAGGTCTTGATCACCCTGATGTTCTAATCTTGAACGAGCGCGATATCGCGCCCACGCCAATGGCGGGCACAGAAGGGAAATGGGCCACCACGCGCTTTGTTGACCCGGCTGACATGCGCCATGATATGCATGTGACCATCGTGACATTTGAGCCTGGCGCGGTGATCCCGTTTCTGGAAACCCATGTGATGGAGCATGGTCTTTATGTGCTAGAGGGCAAGGCCGTCTATCGCCTCAACACGGATTGGGTCGAGGTTGAGGCGGGCGATTATATGTGGCTGCGCGCCTTTTGCCCGCAAGCCTGCTATGCAGGGGGGCCGGGCAAGTTCCGTTATCTGCTCTACAAAGATGTGAACCGCCACATGCCCTTATGAGGTGGCGATAATCACCTCATCAGGCAGCCAATATTCTTCTAAATTGGGGCCTTCGCCGATGCGGTCGATGACCGCGAAAAGACCAGGGTCATAAAGCGGCGTCAGCACCCCGTGCCAGACGCCGCGATGAATGTTGATCGCTTGCCCTGCCTCGGTCAGGAAGGCGCGGATGTTCTGCGGTATGCCGTTTTGATCTTCGGCCACGACCACCAAAAACGGCTGGTGGCTCATCGGAACAAAGGCCTGAGATCCGTCAGGGTGCCGCTCGACCAGATCAAGCTTCAAGGGCAAATCGCGCTTTTCTGCGTGAAAGATACTGATCCCCGCACGCCCATCCGAAAAATCCATCCGCGCGCGGTCGTGGAAACGGCCACATAGGCCTTGATTGATGATCTTATCAGGCGTGCCTTTCGCCTCAAGCAGATCGCCAAACGGGGCAAAGGCATCGGCGCTCATGGGTTCGATAATGATTTTCATTGTGCGAACCGATCTATCAGACGCAATTCTGCGATACGCTCGACCTGACGGCAGGCTTCGGTGAATTCCACATCGCGCGATTGCGTCACACGGCGCTTGAAGGCCTCCAAGATACTGGCCTTGGTGTTGTCGCGCACGGCGATAATAAAGGGAAATCCGAAGGCTTCGGTATAGCGGTCATTCAAGGCGGTGAATTCGGCGCGTTCTGCATCTGTCAGGCTATCAAGCCCGACTGAGGCCTGCTCGGCGGTGGAGTCTGCGGTCAGACGCTTGGCCGCGGCCAGTTTTCCCGCCAGATCAGGGTGGGCTTGCAACACCCCAAGCTGTTCCGCCGCGCTGGCGCTGCGAAAGGCGCGCGCAAGAACCGAATGAACCCCCGCCGCGCAATCATGTGCGGCACCAAGCTCCATCTCAAAGGCACGTTCAGCAATCCACGGGCTATGCTCGAACATGCCCCCAAATTCGGCGACAAATTCCTCCCGTGTCATTTGCGAGGGGGTCATGCGCGCGATCACGGGGTGGGTCGCGGCCCAATGATCTGCAATCTCCGCGCGGGTGGCGAACCAAACGCCCTCATGTGCTTGGAAATGCGCAAGCGCGCGTTTCAGCGCCAGCGCACGGGCAGGGCGCCCTGCAAGGCGGCAATGCAGACCGATCGACATCATCTTGGGCGCGCCTGCCGCCCCTTCGGCGTAAAGCTGATCAAAGGTGTCGATCAAGCTGCGCTCGAATTGCGCGCCTTCGGTGAAACCTGCTTGGATTGCAAAACGCATATCGTTGCAATCCATCGTATAAGGCACGATCAACTGATCCTTCCCGCCCGCCTTGACCCAATAGGGCAGGTCATCGGCATAGCTGTCTGCGATATAGGCCAGATCCCCCTCTTGCGCGGCAAGATCAACCGTGTTCATGGAACAGCGCCCCGTATACCACCCGCGTGGCGGGGTTCCGGTAACCTCGGTATGCAGGCGGATGGCCTCGCGGATTTGCGCGCGCTCCTCTTCGGGGGGCATATCTTTGTGTTCCACCCATTTCAGGCCATGGCTGGCAATTTCCCAACCCGCCTTTTTCATCGCCGCCACCTGTTCGGGGCTGCGGGCAAGGGCCGTGGCTACACCATAAACTGTCACGGGCAGGTCGGACATCATGGAATAAAGCCGCCAAAACCCTGCACGCGCACCATATTCGTAGATCGACTCCATATTCCAATGGCGCATCCCAACCCATGGTTGCGCGCCTGTGATCTCGGATAAAAAGGCCTCGGATGCAGCATCGCCGTGCAGGATATTGTTCTCGCCACCTTCCTCGTAATTCAGCACGATCTGCACAGCGATTTTCGCGCCATTGGGCCAAGCGGCATGGGGCGCATCTGGCCCGTGGCCGCGTAAATCTCGGGGGTAGCGTGTCATATCAGCCTCGTTTGTTTTTCTATGGCATAATGCAGATAATCACAGATGATTTTAAAAAAAATCTATAAGCACTCTTTTGATCGCTCTGCACTGTATCAGGCGCATAATCTCGCCTATCATGGGCGCAAGTTTTGAGATTTTCTAGGGTTCATTTACAGGCAAAAGGACGCGCGCCATGGCGGGATATTTGACTACCCATGTTTTGGATACGGCAACGGGCCGCCCTGCGGCAGGCATGAAAATTGATCTTTATCGCATCAGCGATGCTGGGGCGGAGTTGATCAAAACTGTTGAAACCAACGCAGACGGGCGCACCGATGCGCAGATTTTGCCAAGCGCGGAATTTGCGCGCGGGGTTTATGAGCTGCGCTTTCACGCAGGCGCCTATCTTGACGCGCAAGGCGTGCCACCCGAAAGCCCCCGTTTCTTGGATATGATCCCGATCCGCTTTGGCATGTCAGAAGACACGCATTACCACGTGCCGCTTTTGCTGTCGCCTTTTGGCTATTCCACCTATCGCGGCAGTTAATCGCGCGCGCTGTTGCGGATCACATCCCCCACGCGGTCAATCATGAATTCCATGAAAAGCCGCGTTTTGGGGTCTTGTCTGCGCCGATGGGTGAAAAGACAGGCCATTTGAATAGGGGCGGGTGGGGTTTCTGTTGCCACGGGCACAAGCGCGCCTGAGCTCAGATGCTCGGCCACCTCAAAGATGGGTTTCATTACAATCCCATGCCCCGCCAAAGCCCAGTCTGTTAGGACATCGCCATCATCGGATTCGTAACGCCCTGCCACGCGGAACCGCTCAAACCCTGCTTTGGTTTGCAACCGCCATTGAAATTCCTTTGCCCCTGGAAAGCGCAAGTTGAGGCATTCATGCCGCTCGGTCACGAGATCAGCGCCTGCTTTGGGCATCCCCCGCGCCGCGATATAGGCAGGCGCTGCACACAATACCCGCGCGACATCCGCAATCTTGCGGATACGCAGATTGCTATCCTCGGGTTCCCCGAGGAAAAACGCCAGATCAAGCCCTTCGGTGGTCAGATCAATCTTGCGATCTGACAGGCGCAGACGCATTTGAATTTCAGGGTATTGCGCAATGAAATCTGGCACATGAGGCGCGATCAAGCGCCGACCCACCCCCAAAGGTGCGGCCACATAGAGACTGCCTTTGAGGTTCTCTGTGATGTTAACGATCTGCGCTTCGGCGTCCTCGACCGACTCCAAAATCCGCGTTGCCCCCCGATAAAAGGCTTGGCCCTGCTCGGTCGGGGTGAGGTTGCGGGTTGTGCGCTGAAACAGACGCACGCCCAAATGTTCCTCTAATTGCGAAATCCGCGAAGATGTCACGGCAGGTGAGATGCGCAAATCGCGCCCTGCCGCCGACATTGACCCAAGCTCGTAGACACGGACAAAGCTTCGGATATTATCAATATAGGACATTGTTTTGCTTTTTTTGATACTGCTTGGCGTTTGCCCGTAATAGCAGAATAAACCTCAGCCGCCTAGTATGCAGGAAACACAAGCAACAACAGGGAGATGCCGGTATGTATGATCTGGCCATCATTTGGGATTGGATCGCGTTTTCCGTCAGGTGGCTGCATGTCATCACGGCGATGGCGTGGATTGGTGCATCCTTGTTTTTCATTGCCTTGGATTTGGGGCTGCGGCCTGTGCCGAATATGCCCAAAGGGGCCTATGGCGAAGAATGGCAGGTGCATGGCGGCGGCTTTTACCACATTCAGAAATATCTGGTCGCCCCTGAAAACATGCCTGAGCATCTCATCTGGCACAAATGGCAAAGCTATATGACTTGGGTCTCAGGCGCAGCTTTGTTGATGATTGTCTATTGGGTCGGGGGCGAGTTGTTCTTGCTTGACCCGACAAAGGCCAATCTGGCGCTGTGGCAGGGGATTTTGATCTCAGGCGGCTCGTTGGCCTTGGGGTGGGTTCTGTATGACCAGCTTTGCAAATCGCCTTTGGGTGAGAACCCCACGACCTTGATGTTGATCCTATTTGTAATCCTTGTGGTGATGTCTTGGGGGTATCATCAGGTCTTTACGGGGAGGGCGGCGCTGCTGCATTTGGGGGCCTTTACCGCGACCATCATGACGGGGAATGTGTTTTTCCAGATCATGCCGAACCAACGCATTGTGGTGGCAGATCTTAAGGCGGGGCGCACGCCTGATGCGAAATATGGCAAGATCGCCAAGCTGCGCTCGACCCATAACAATTACCTCACGCTGCCCGTTATTTTTCTGATGCTGTCCAATCATTATCCGCTCGCCTTTGCGACCGAATATTCGTGGATCATTGCAAGCTTGATCTTCCTGACGGGTGTGACCATTCGCCATTATTTCAACACGATGCACGCCACGGGCAAGGGGCCGCATTGGACATGGGCGGTCACGGTCTTGCTGATGATTATCATCGCTTGGCTGTCAATCCCGCGCACGGCGGAAACCTACGAGGCCGCAGCAAGCCGCGCCTTGACGCCCTATGAGGCCGAGATGGTCGCGGCAGACGGGTTTGAAGAGGCCTATTATGCCGTGATCGGCAATTGCTCGATGTGCCATGCCCGCCAACCCGCATGGGATGGTATCCGTTGGGCACCGAAAAATGTCTATCTCGAAACCGAGGCTGATGTGGCCCGTCATGCCAGCCAGATTTATACACAGGCGGGCGTTTCCCATGCGATGCCGCCCCCAAATGCCTTTGCAATGGATGAGGAGGCGCGCCGCGCCATCGTGGCATGGGTGCAAGCCGCGCGCTAGGGCGCTTCAGGGGCAGCGCCCCCCAATGGCGGCGGTGACCTGATCGGCGGCTTCGCGCACCATGCCGCCAAAATCCATTGAACGTGTCAGGGACAGTCGAAATGCGGGGCCAGAGATTGAGATGCCCGCCACAGGTTCGCCATGCACATTGAAGATCGGGGCTGCAATGCAGCGCATTCCCTCGGCGCGCTCTTGGTCATCAATGGCAAAGCCGCGCGCGCGGGCCTGATCAAGATCGGCGCGCAAGGCTGCCTCATCTGTTAGGCTATGCGGGGTAAAGGCCGACAAGCCCCGTTTGAGGATGATTGACTGCACATGGGCGGGCGGAAGCCATGCCAATAGCGCCTTGCCAATTCCAGAGACATGCATCGGCGCGCGGGTTCCGGGCGGAAAAAAGGCGCGGATCGCTTCGTGGGTTTCGACTTGGGTCAGGAATAAAACCTCATCCTGCATTTCGACACCCAAATTTGCAGTCTCGCCCGTTTCGCGCATCAGCCGCGTCATGCCTGCACGGGATCGTTCCACAACATTGGTGCGGCGCAAAAAAGCAGACCCGATTTGAAAGGCGCCTGCGCCGATATGCCAGACCTGCTGCATCTCATCGCATTCGACCATCCCGCGCGTCTGCAATGTGGTTAGCGCGCGATAGAGCGTTGCGGTGGCCTGACCCGTTTCCTCGGCCAGTTCAGACAGCCGCAAACCAGGTTTTTGTGCCACCACTTCCATCACCGCCAGCGCGCGATCTAGGGCCTGCACCGTGTTTTGTTCGGTCTTGTCATGAAAGGCCTTCGGACGGCCCCTTTGACGCGTGGTTGATGTCATATTTGCGGCCCTTTCATCTGCAAAGAGAGAATTGAAAAACTGCAACGCATTGAATTTTATTATGAAAAATTATTTTTTCATCTATTAAAAAATTATTTCGAAAAAATTGCGAGCTGTAAAGCCCCCCTGTTAATCTACATCCAACCTTTGAAGGGAGGGCCGCACGAGATGTCGTTTCAAAATCCAGTTTTCATTCCTGGGCCAACCAATATCCCAGAGAGCATTCGCAAAGCCTGTGATATGCCCACGCTTGACCACCGCAGTCCCGCCTTTGGCGCGATGTTTCAACCCGCCGTGGCGGGGGTGCGCCGCGTGTTGAAAATGACCGAGGGCGAAGTGATCTTGCTGCCCTCGACAGGCACAGGCGGGTGGGAGGCGGCCATCACCAACACATTGAGTGCGGGTGACACTGTGCTTGCCGCGCGGTTTGGCATGTTCAGCCATCGCTGGATTGACATGTGCCAACGCCATGGTCTGAACGTCCAGATCATTGATGTGCCATGGGGGCAGGCGGCCCCGATTGCGCAGATTGAGGCGGCGTTGCGCGCGGATGTTCAGGGTAGGATCAAAGTCGTCCTTGCCACCCATAATGAAACCGCGACAGGGGTGCGCTCTGATATTGCGGGGATACGCGCGGCCCTCGATGCCGCAGGTCATGATGCGATGCTGTTTGTCGATGGCGTGTCGTCCATTGCGTCTATGCCGTTTGAATTTGACGCATGGGGGGTCGATATTGCCGTAGCAGGTAGCCAGAAAGGCTTCATGCTGCCTGCAGGTCTTGCGATTTTGGGCGTCAGCCCCAAGGCCTTGGCGGCAATGGACAGTGCCACCCTGCCGCGTTGCTTCTTTGATTTCCGCGACATGCTGAAATCCTACGCGGTGGGGGGATATCCCTACACCCCTTCTGTTGGTCTGATCGCGGGCTTGTCTCACTCTATCGCACTTCTTGAGGGCGAGGGGTTGGAGGCTGTTTATGCCCGTCACCACCGATTGGCCGAAGGGGTGCGCCGCGCTGTTGCGGCATGGGATCTGCAGATTTGTGCAACCGATCCTGCCACGGCCTCTGACACAGTGACGGCGGTAGTGGTGCCTGCGGAGAAATGCGGCACCGAACTCGCGCAGCTTGCCGCCACTAAATATGGCGTGGCCTTTGGTGTGGGTCTGGGCGAGGTCGCAGGCAAGGTGTTTCGCATCGGCCATTTGGGAATGTTGACCGATGTTATGGTTCTTTCTGGTCTGGCCACCGCCGAAATGTGCATGGCCGATCTGGGATGGGATATTCCGCTTGGGTCAGGGGTTGCCGCTGCGCAGGATTATTTCCGCGCGGATCAAACCGCCCTTCGCCAAGCTGCTGAATGAAAGGGTAAAAAATATGAACGACCTTAGCCCAATTTCCGTGCCAAGCTATCAAGACAGCCTCGATGCCTACGCACGGATCACGCCCTATATCCACCGCACGCCCATTCTGACCTCGCGCTTTTTGAACGAGTTGGTCGGGGGTGAGATGTTCTTTAAATGTGAGAACTTTCAGAAGGCAGGCGCCTTCAAGGTGCGCGGTGCATGTAATGCGGTGTTTGGCCTGTCAGATGCAGAGGCCGCTCGCGGCGTTTGCACCCATTCGAGTGGCAATCACGCCTTGTCTTTGTCCTATGCAGCAGGGCGGCGGGGCATTCCGTGCCATGTGGTGATGCCGCATAGCGCGCCGCAGGCCAAAAAAGATGCGGTGCGGGGCTATGGCGGGATCATCACGGAATGTGAGCCTTCGACAACCTCGCGCGAGGCGGTCTTTGCCGAGGTGCAGGCCAAAACAGGCGGCAATTTTGTGCATCCCTATAATGATCCCCGCGTGATTGCAGGCCAAGCCACCTGTTCGCGTGAATTGATCGAAGATGTGCCCAATCTTGACGCTGTAGTGGCGCCAATTGGCGGGGGTGGTATGATCTCTGGCACCTGTTTGACGCTGTCAAATATCGCCCCTGAGATCAAAATATATGCCGCCGAACCAGACCAAGCGGATGATGCCGCGCGCAGTTTTCGGGCAGGCCATATCATCGCGGATGACGCGCCCCAGACCATCGCGGATGGATTGAAAGTGCCGCTGAAAGACCTGACATGGCATTTTGTGAAATCCCATGTCACCGATATTCTGACCGCAAGCGAAGATGAAATCGTGGATGCGATGAAACTGACTTGGGCCCGCATGAAAATTGTGATCGAGCCAAGCTGTGCAGTGCCCTTGGCGGTGATTTTGAAGAACAAACATCTTTTTGCGGGCAAGCGCACTGGGGTGATTATTACAGGCGGCAATGTCGATTTAGACCGTTTGCCATGGATGAAAGGCTAAGAGCATGAACACCCATACAAGTTTTGAAAATCTGGAAGTTGGCTATGACATTCCCGCGCTGCCTGGCATGGCGGAGGCGGATATCCAGACCCCGTGCTTGATCCTTGATCTAGATGCGCTTGAGCGCAACATCAAAAAAATGGGCGATTATGCCGCCGCCCATGGGATGCGCCACCGTGTGCATGGCAAGATGCATAAATCGGTCGATGTGGCGAAGCTGCAAGAAAACCTTGGCGGGGCCTGTGGTGTCTGTTGCCAAAAGGTGAGCGAGGCCGAAGTTTTTGCCCGCGGCGGTATTTGGGATGTTTTGGTCAGCAATCAGGTGCGCGACCCGCAGAAAATTGATCGTTTGGCGCGGATCCCCCTTTTGGGCGCGCGCGCGATTTGCTGTGTCGATGATCTCAGCAACATCGCCGATCTTTCTGCGGCTGCCACCCGTCACGGCACGGTCATCGAATGTCTGGTTGAGATTGACTGCGGGGCAGGGCGCTGTGGTGTCACCACCACCCCCGAGGTTGTGGCCTTAGCCCGCGCCATTGATGCGGCCGAGGGGTTAAAATTTGCAGGCATTCAGGCCTATCAAGGCGCAATGCAGCATCTTGATCACTATGAAGACCGCAAAGCGAAAATTGCGGTTGCCGTGGCCATGGTCAAGGATGCGGTCGATACATTGGCCGCAGAAGGGATTGCCTGCGATATCGTGGGCGGTGGCGGCACAGGCAGCTATTATTTCGAAAGCACATCAGGCGTCTATAACGAGCTTCAATGTGGCTCTTACGCCTTTATGGATGCGGATTATGGCCGCATTCTTGATGAAAACGGCAACCGCATTGACCGCGGCGAATGGGAAAATGCCCTGTTCATCCTGACCTCGGTGATGAGCCATGCCAAGGCCGATAAGGCGATTGTCGATGCAGGGCTCAAGGCGCAATCGGTCGATAGTGGCTTGCCCGTGATCTATGGGCGCGATGATGTCGAATATGTCAAATGCAGCGATGAGCATGGCGTGGTGGCCGACCCCAAGGGTGTTTTGGCCATCAATGAAAAGCTGCGTCTTGTGCCAGGTCACTGTGACCCGACCTGCAACGTGCATGATTGGTATGTCGGCGTGCGGGGCGGCAAGGTTGAGGTGGTTTGGCCCATCTCGGCCCGTGGCAAGGCCTATTGAGGCGGCAGGGCGATGTATATCATTCCAGAAAGCTTGATCGCCGATCTTGTCAGCGCCGAAGATGCCTTTGAGGCAATGCGCGGCTGTTTTGCCGCAATGGCCGATGGGGATGCCTATAATTTCCCCGTGATCCGCGAGGCCTTGGGCGAGGGGCGTCAATACGGGTTCAAATCGGGCTTTGATCGCGCAGGCGCGGTGATGGGGGTGAAATCGGGCGGGTATTTCCCCGGAAATGCCGCGCGCGGTTTGATCAATCATCAATCCTGTGTGCTGTTATTTGATCCTGAAACAGGCCGCCCCACCGCGATGGTGGGGGGGAACCTGTTGACGGCCCTACGCACAGCCGCCGCATCGGCCCTGTCGATTGATCAATTGGCGCGTCCCGATGCCCAAGTTTTGGGCATGGTGGGCGCGGGTCATCAGTCGGCGTTTCAGTTGCGCGCGGCCCTGCAGGTGCGCAAGTTTAACCGCGTTTTGGGATGGAACCGCAATCCTGACCGCCTGTCCCGCTTGGCGGAGGTCTGTGCCGAAGCGGGAGTTGAGTTTACCCCCGTTGATCTGGCCGCGATGCAGGAGGCCGATGTGATCATCACCATCACCTCATCCAATGCCGCAAGCCTGCTTGGGGACCATGTCAGTGCGGGCTGCCATATCTCTGCGATGGGAACCGATACAATCGGCAAGCAGGAGATTGATCCTGCACTCTTTGCGCGCGCTGCGCTCTTTACCGATGAGGTGGCACAATCTGTCACCATCGGCGAGGCGCAACACGCCGTGGCGCAAGGCTTGATTGCGCGCGAGGATATCACCCCCTTGGGGGCGGTGGTCACAGGGGCGGCCAAGGGCCGTGTCTCGCCCGATCAGATCACGATTTTCGATGGCACGGGTGTCGGGCTTCAGGATTTGGCCGTAGCCCAAACCGCCCTCAGCCGTGCCCGCGCGCAGGGTCTGGGTTCAGAGGTCGTGTTTTAGGGAGAGACATAAGGCTGGAGCGGGTAGCGGGAATCGAACTATCTGCCCCGTCAATAACTTGGCACAGTCAGATGAGGCTGCTCACAACCATCATCTGTGAGTTGCAAGTAGGTAATGTATGTTTGCTGCGATGGAACCCTTACGGTCTGTTCTAAGCAGCTTTAGAAACTACTGAGGTTTCTTATCTACTGATGGACAGTTTTAAATACCTTTGCGAACGTTGCCGAGATGCGTTCGAAGTCGTCAAGAGCAATAATATCAGCGACATATTGATCAGGCCTAACAATGACTACGCACCCTGCGTTTTGGTCAATTCCACGCAACTCATAGATGTTGTGCATGGGATCCGCGCTAAAGACTTTCTCATAGTCAATCAGCCCAAATATACCTTTCCTTGGACGCAAAAGTTCTGGGAAATTGACTGTTGTCAGATCAACATGCGTTTGTGGGTAAATTGCACGCAAGTCGATGACGCTATCACGGTCGAACGAGCTGGGGGTATGTTGATTTATCGGAGATGCAGTATCATTATCGAGGAAACCTAACAGATTTTCTATGCGAGCGCCCGAGGCATCAGCAAAAGCAAATAATCTATACCGGCCATCTGCAGTGATAGTATGAGCAAGTTCCATTTGTTTAGCATCGGCCTGTCGTACGACCGGTGCAGAATGGAACCGCATTCCGATAGTCCAGCCAGAAGCCAAGTCTTGGTACTTGGAGTCACCTGTTAATGCCGATATTTTATATCGAACGGCTGTTCCTGCCGTATAGCGCCCGTGTTCTATGAAGTAATTTTGAAACTTTGGGGTTGTGTCGGATTCGCCGATGCCTGCCCGACCAGTTAACATTTTGGTCCATTCACGATCGAAATTGATTAGGTCCTGTGCAACTGCTTGCCGTTCTTCAGAGTAGGACTCCAATAGTTTGGGAGAGCTACGGCCTTCTATGACAGCAGCAAGTTTCCAACCTAGGTTAAACGCGTCTCCCATTGAGACGTTCATCCCCTGGCCGGCTTTCGGGCTGTGCGTATGACATGCATCTCCCGCTATGAAAACACGCGGGCTATTGCTTTTATCGTAGTCGTCAAAACGATCTGTTAGGCGCTGGCCTATCTCATAAACCGACCACCAAACGACGTTTTTAACGTCTATTGTATAGGGTGCAAGGATTTGGTTTGCAGCCTTTATGAGATGATCAACTGTGATCTCTTTGTTGCGAACCCGCTCATTGGGCGCCAATTTTTCCATTTCTATATAAAAGCGAGCCAGATAACCTCCCTCTCGTGGAATGAGAACGATGTTACCTTTAGAGTTGGATTGGATTAAGGACTTGTAGCGGATGTCTGGAAAGTCAGTTACGGCGAGCACATCCATTACGCCCCATGCCTGATTGGCAAAATCGCCAATCATTTCGCGGCCGATTTGTTCACGAACGGTGCTGCGCGCGCCGTCGCAACCAACTACATATTTTGCGCGTACTTTTTCTGTTGGACCGCCGTCGACCCGTTCGAATTCTACATGCACTGGATACTGTGCATCATCATTTACCTGCAAAGTACGCAAACGACGGCCATAATCCGGCTCCATGCAGCTCGGTGAGTTGCGCATAACCTCAAGATACATGTCATGGATGCGTGCTTGATTTAGGATAACATGTGGCATTTCAGATAGCCCATCTTCTACGTCTTTCACACGGCCTGACCGGATGATCTGTTCGGGCTTTTCGGGGTTTGGCCGCCAGAATGTTGTTTCATTAACCCAGTAGGCTTCCCTTTTGACCTTTTCAGCAAAACCAAATGCCTGGAACATCTCCATTGAACGCACAGACACACCATCTGCATGGCCACGATCGAGGGGGCCTGTACGGCTTTCTACTATGCGCGTGTTAATCGATGGAAATGCCGCGAGTTGAGCAGCGAGCGTTAAACCAGCAGGGCCGCAGCCAACAATTAGAACATCAACCTCTGAGGGTAGTCGGTCGTCAGTTTTGACCGCTGTTGCAAGTGGTGCGTGTTTATCAGGATCACCAACACGGTATCCGTTCAAATGAAATTGCACGGCCTAATCTTTCATTGTAGCGCTGAGGTGCGCCGCTAAGTGAGCTCTCGCAATCTCACGATCGAGCGTTGGTAGCGCGGTGGCAAGAAATGCCTCAGCTGAGCTGCTACCAGCGATCCGGCTGGCCATCCACACCTGAACAGCTACCCAACCAGCGCGCATGACTGGTTCAGCCATCGCGAGGACTTCATCGCGAGGCGCTGATTTAACAGAACTATTAAAAAAATTGGCGAAACGATCGATGACCTGACGCGCCTCAGGTGAGCCAATTGTTTCTGCTTTTGCTGAAATCAGCATTTCATTCAGGGCTACACCGTCATTGCCAAGGCACTGACGGACAACAAAATCCTGGGCCTGCATGCCAGTAGTACCTTCGTAAATTGCGAACACACGCGAATCGCGAAGTGCTTGTTCCACTGGATAGTCTTTAGTGAAACCGCTACCGCCGAAGACCATGATCGCTCTGCCAGCGATGTCGAAACCTAATTCGGCCCCAAAGTTCTTGACTAGTGGTAAAAATAGGGCTGATCGTCTGGCCATAACGGGATCTGTCTGCGCCAGATCAGAGGCGACTACAGTTTCGACCAAAGCAAGACGGAATAGATCAATCGCTGTTTTCATGTCTGCAAGTTGCAGCTGTACATCGGCATGCTGAATTATGGGTACTGCTGGTTCTGCGGGGTTACCGCCTTGCCGACGTTCTTGTGCGTACTCTCTGGCGGCGTCAAAGCAGGATTGCGCTGTACCTAACCCCTGGCACGCTACCATCAGTCGCATATGGCGGATCATAGTAAAGAGTTGTGCTAAACCACGCCCCTCCTCGCCGAGCAGTATTCCGTGGGCATTTTCAAAACTCAGTGCGCAGGTTGGTGAACCATGAAGGCCGAGCTTCTCCTCTATACGCAGAGTTTTGACACGTTCTGTGCGGGGCACCAAAAAGAGACTTAATCCGCGTGTGCCAGGCGTGTCAGATGTACGCGCAAGGACGCAGTGGCCAACTCGAGAAAGAATGTCGTGGTCTCCAAAGGAAATCCAGATCTTTTGACCCGATAGGTACCAGCCGTCTTCCGTGTGCACTGCATTTGTTCGGATACGTCCAACGTCAGATCCGGCCTCTGGTTCTGAAATGCAGATAGTCGCTGTAGCCTCTCCAGACAAAAGCGCCGGGACCCAATCGCTGCGCGTCTGATCATCTGCCCATTCGGTCAATAGTCGTGCAGCCGCGCGGGTTCCCCCTAAGGCCATCATGAACGCAGGGCAAGCGCGCTCAAATAGTTGGTTGACCGCAACGAACAGCGTCAGCGGTAAGCCTTGTCCGCCCAGCTCGGGCTGATGTTCAATTCCGATCCACCCTCCTTCTGCCAAGGCCTGATAAGCTTTTCTATACTCTACTGGAACTTTTACAGTGCCGTCTGTGAACTGCGCTCCAACGCGGTCGCTGAGAGTGTTTAGGGGCGCAATGACGTCCTTGGCGACCTTCGCTGCCTCACTAAGTATTGCCGCGACATCTTCGTCGTCAATTGCGACCTGCATTTCAGACCAGCCTGGAGTAACTCGCAATGCTGCGAGCATTTCATCAGCGTTACTGGAAAAGCTCATTTAGCACCTCAGAGTATAGATGGCAGAAACAGAATTAAGCCAGGAGCTGCGATCGCTATTATTACAATAATGATGTCGGCAATGAGGAAGGGGATTACTCCTTTGAATATTTGCGCTACGGTGGCGTGTTCACTGGCGACGCTTCTAATCACAAATACGTTTAGCCCTACCGGTGGTGTTATCATCCCAATTTCGAGCAGTTTAACGACAAAGACACCGAACCAAATCAGATCGATCCCCTCGGCTTGGAAGATTGGCAACAGGACTGGCAAAGTGACCAGAAGCGCGCCGAATGGTTCCATGAACATCCCTAGGACAAGATATAAAACTACTACAATCAACATCAGTTGATAATAGTTTAGCTCTGCGCCGCCCACTATGTTGGAGATTGCACCCGTAAGTCCCGTTAGCCCTAAGAACCGCGTAAACATTGCGGCGCCAATCCCGATAACAAAAAGTGAAGCTGATGTGGTTAATGTTTCGACGAGTGCCGTACGAAAGATTGTGAAGTTCAAACGTCGTGTCGCAAACGAAATGGCAATGGCCCCAAACGCGCCTACTGCACCGGCTTCTGTGGCAGTAAAAATACCAGAAAAAAGACCTCCAAATACAATTACCATTAGCAATATTACTGGCCAAATCTTGAGTATGGCCTCTGCGGCGCTCACGTTTCCCATGTCTATGGGTCGAGGTGGAGCTATGTCTGGTCTTAACCAGGATATCAAAAGCACCACTATAGAATATGCTACTGCTGTGAGAATTCCGATGGTAATTCCACCCATGAATACCTTTATTACCGAAGTTTCGGCAAAGACCCCGTAAACAATCATGAGAATGGAAGGTGGTATTAGCGCGCCGATCGTGCCGCCTGCTGCTATAGCCCCCGTGGCGAATGACGGAGAATATCCTGCCTTGACCATCTCAGGTACAGCCATGCGTCCCATAGCAGCGGCAGTCGCGAGTGAAGAGCCGCAGACTGCTGCGAAACCTGAACAAGCAAAAATAGATGAAATTGCTAAAGCTCCTGGGACGCGCTTTAATACAGATTTTGCAGCTTCGAATAATCCTGTCGTCAATCCTGTATGGTAGGCAACAAATCCCATCAACAGAAACATTGGTACAGCAGAAAGTGTCCAACTTGATACGAAAGAGTATGGCGTGTTGGACAAGATGCCAATGGCAGGTGTAATGCCAAGGAGAAACGTCACACCCCCAAAGGACACGGCGATCAAGGCCAGTGCAACCGGCACGCGCAGCGCAAGCAACAAGAATAGTCCGATGACGCCATAAAGGCCAGTTTCGACGCTCATGAATGATCCTCGGTGTATTGATTATCCGTTGGATTGCTGAGCTTTTGGTCCTCAAAAATGCGTAGACCCGTAATGAGCGCTGCGAGTGCAAAGCCTAGCGGCGGCAAGCTATAAGCCGGCCAGGTCGGAATTGGGACATTCTGTGCCATCACGAAGGTGCCAGAAGCAAAAGATCTGAGGTATGCTTCCCAAGTAACCCATGCTAGCGTTGCGTATATAATAGTAGAAATTAGGGCAACGAGCTTATTTGAAACCCAAAGCGCCGCTGGGCTGAGAAGGCTGTCAATCACCTCAACGGTCACCATTTGGCGTCGCCTTTCGAGCCATGCAAGTGGAACGAAAGCAAGGGCTGTCATGTAGTAATTGGTGACAATCTCGTAAGTTGCTGGAACCGGCTGATTGATAGTGTTCCTAAGGATTACATCGCTCATTATATGGATCATCAAAACGAGTATTGCGAACGCGCCAATCAAGGCGAGTGTTGACAAAAAGAGATCGCGGATGCGGAAAACTAGCTCCATTGGGCCTTACCTTGGAAATTTGAATGGCGGCCCCAAAAGGAGCCGCCAATTTGGTAATCAGCTACCGTAAGTGCTGAGGTCAACCTTGGACCAGACTTCGTCATACACGCGAGCTGCAATTGCCGTCGTGTCGTCGTTCAATTCTGCCGCGATCGCTTCCCATTTTTCAACGAGAGCCAGGAATTCAGCTATGTGGTCCGGCGCATCGGCAATTCCGAACTGTTCTTGGCTGAACACGCCGGCCGTTTCAATGTCTGCTTCGACAAATTCCGTAATTGCGCTGACTAGCTCAGGGTCAGCTTCTAGGAATTCGATGCCCGCATCTCGTGCCGCGGCTTCCGCAATATCTGGGATCTCGTAACCCCAACGGTTGGTGAAATCGGCATTAGCACGATTTGCGGCACGCATCATCGCTCCGCGTTCCTCAGCGCTGAGTGTGCTCCACGTTGTGTTGGCAACGGTGAAGTTTGATGTAGAGATATAACCGCCAAGTGGTACCTTAGTGATATGTGTGGCCACCTCAACCAATCTGAACGATAAAAGGTCGCCTACGGAAGCCATAGTGCCGTCAATTGTACCAGAGCTCATCGCTTCAAACTGGTCAAACACAGACATTTGCACAGGAACCGCACCAAAGTTTTCGGCCAAGCGCCCCCAAGGTGCGCCGCCAGAGCGTAGCCGCAAACCTTCAAGATCGGCAGCCGTTTCAACTGGCTTGGTTGTGATGAATTCATAGAGGTCCGAGGCGCCCGACCCCAAATAAACAAATCCGAGAGCTTTCATTTCATCCTGACAGGGTTCGCAGTTAACGATAAACTCTGTCATAGCAGCACCCATTGCATGGGGGTTCTGCGAAGTTAGTGAAAGTTGTCCAGCTACGCTCATCATGGGTAGGTCTGCCGGGAAGTAGAGCGGTAGTAGATTGCCTACTTCAGCTACTTGGCTTTGAAGTGCGTCCTTCATTTGAAGCAGGCTTACCACTTCTGGTCCGAGGATCGTTGCCGTTAGGTCACCGCCAGACTCTTCTGCAAGGTACTGAGCGAAATTGACGTACATTACACCATTGGCTGGATGCGGTGGTGGTGCTGCAGGCGCAACACGTAGATCGCGTGCTTCGGCAGCAGTGATGCTGATAGCTGCCGCAAGGGCGATACCAGTCACTTTGAGATAGTAGTTCATATGTTTCCTCCCATACTCGCCCTCAGAGGCCTAGCAACCTCAGTGCGTTATCCTTCAGGATAAGGGGGCGCACCTCATCCCGAAATCCTGCATTTTTGAAATCTACTAACCAGCGATCTGGCGTGATCGCCGGCCAGTCTGAACCGAAGAGCATCTTTTTCTTCAGTAGTGAGTTGGCGTATTTTACCAGGATTTCAGGAAAATACTTCGGACTCCAACCGCTGAGATCAATGTAAACGTTTGGCTTGTGTTGGCAGACAGCGAGTGCCTCTTCCTGCCAAGGAAATGATGGGTGAGCGAGGATGATTTTCAGATCTGGAAAATCGGCAGCTACATCATCGATGTGTATCGGATTTGAGTACTTGAGCCGCATACCCATGCCTCCCGGCATTCCTGATCCAACGCCAGTCTGACCAGTGTGAAATAGTGCAATTGCGCCCGCGTCCTCGATTGCCTCGTACAAAGGATAGGCCATGCGATCGTTAGGAAAAAACCCCTGCATGGTTGGATGAAATTTAAAACCTTTGACGCCATATTCTGTAATTAAACGTTTTGCTTCTCTAACCGCCATCTTGCCTTTCCAAGGATCAATGGAGGCGAAAGGGATCAAAATATCAGAATTGTCCGCGCATATACGCGCAACATCATCGTTGGAATAGCGGTGGAAACCGGTCTCGCGTTCAGCATCGACAGGAAAAATCACCGCGGCAATGTTGCGTTCTCTATAATACTTGGCGGTTTCTTCGATTGAAGGCAGCATTCCATTCGCCCCGGCAGGGTTCTTAAAATAGGCAGCCATGCCAGCCTGGAAGTCGTGATAACCGTCATCACGATGACCGCCACAGGGCTCCTCTGCGTGGGTATGGATGTCGATCGCTTGGATTTTTTTGGTATCAATCATTTTGATGCCTCCATGCCATTGAAGACACGCAAAAGGTGGATCAGCTGGCCGAATTCATCTTCGCTAAGTCCACTATTTTCATGTTTTAGATAGTTTAGGAACTCTCGTTTCTTTTCGTCAACAAACTGCTCGCCCTGTTCTGTGAGCCACAATTTTATAGAGCGTCGGTCATCCTTCGGAATAACTCGTTCAACCAAACCAGCATCAACTACTCGACTAATTAGTTTGGTCATATGTGCGGGCTTGATGCGGATCTGCCGAGCAATACTGCCCTGACGGGAACCGGGGTTTAGACTGATTAGCCAAAGTACGGTAAATTCCCCTGGTTTTAGGCCATGATGTGAAAGTTTATCGTAAAAGACCCCAAAAACACGGACCTGCGCGAGCCGCAGAAGTAGCCCCAGTGAGTTCCCTATTTCACCAAAATGAAGGCTCTTAGAATTCGTGTTGGGTGCATGTTGGTTCAAGATTCACTCTCCGGGCGTGCCACCTTGCCGGCCTTTTTTGTTAGAAACGCGTTCAGCCGTTCTTCTGCTTCAGGGCTTGTCGCAGTAAAAGATGCAATGAAGCTTTCAACAAAAAGTCCGTCATCACTCGCCATATCTTGAATGCGCGGTAAAGCATTGATGATTGCATAATTAGTAATAACGGCATTGGATGCCGCTTTCTCAGCCATTGAAATTGCAAGCTCTAGGGCTTTACCCTGCGGCACAACATACTGAACCAAGCTCCAAGCCTCAGCGGTTTTTGCATCTACTGATCGTCCAGTCAGCATCATGTCGGTCATTCTTGCTACGCCCATTAACCGCGCCGCGCGTACTGATCCCCCTCCGCCTACAAAAATTCCCCTCTGGCCTTCGGGTAATGCAAAGAATGCAGTGGTGTCTGCCACTCTAACATGGGTCGATGCGGCAAGCTCGAGGCCACCACCTACAACTGCGCCGTGAAGCGCGGAAAACCATGGAAGGCGTCCGCGCTGTATTCGGTCAAAAACGCGATGCCATCGACGTGAGCCATGTACACCCTCAAATGGTGTCTTTTTAACGTGTTCCGCAAGGTCTAATCCTGCGCAGAAGTGTGGCCCAATTCCGTAGATGACCCCCGCCTTCGAATGTGCCTCTGCTTCGGTAACGGCACTTTCAAGTTCTTCGACAAATGCATCTGAAATGGCATTTCTCTTCTCAGGCCGATTCAGGCCAATGAGAGCAATATCTCCACGCGTTTCTGTTTTTAGATAGGTCTGGCCCACAAAGTTCTCCCGGCTTTTCCCGACAAATAATACTATCCATGGAAAACATATCTGTGTAAACAATAATTGTCGTGGAGGTGGATATCATGGACGAAAAAGAAAGAACGCCGCGCCTATGGGACCCTGTTATTCAAAGTGAAATTCGGGATGATGGAAGTATAATTGTTTGGAACCAGGAGCCGCTTGAAGACTTTCCACGCTGCTTAACTGAACGTTTCATGTTTTGGGCTCACCAGTTTCCCGATCGCGTGTGGATGTCCGAAAGAGCCAAAGATGGTGGGTTGGTTGAGATAACTTATGGTGCGGCGGCAGAATGCATCCGGTCTATCGGATCCATAATTTGTGCGCGCGAATTATCAGCTGACCGACCACTTTTGATTCTCTCTGGTAACAGCATTGCCCATGCATTGATGGCGCTCGGGGCGCAGCATGTAGGTGTTCCGTCCGCCGCCCTCGCCCCGGCTTATTGTACGAATGGCGGCGATTATCTCAAGCTTCGAGCCGTAGTGGAACAGCTTTCTCCAGGAATGATTTTTGCTGAAGATGCCGATTTATTTGCTTCTGCAATTCAGGCGGTATTTGCAGATGATATTCCGCTCGTTTCTATCTCTGGTACTGTGCCGGGTCGTGAATGCCTCGAATTTGATGATATTTCTAGAACAGCACCTACCAGTCTAATGGAAGCGGCTCATTTGCAGATTGGTCCCGACACAGTTGCCAAGTTTCTGTTTACTTCAGGTACAACAGGCTCTCCTAAGGCTGTAATTCAGACCCAAAGAATGATTTGTTCGAACCCACAAATGGATGCGCAGTGCTACCTTTTTATGAATGATGAGCCTCCAGTTGTTGTCGACTGGGCACCATGGAACCATACCGCGAGCGGCAATCGCGTGTTCAATTTGGTGATATATTTTGGAGGTACCTATCACATTGACGACGGCCGCCCAACACCGCGCGACATCGAACGAACCATTGAAAACTTGCGCCAGTTCTCCCCGACTTGGTATTTCAACGTGCCTTTGGGCTACCAAATGCTGCTTGATGCCATGGAAACTGATACCAGGTTACGTGAAACTTTTTTCAAGCGGGTTAAGATGCTCTTCTACGCTGGAGCTGGAATGAGCCAACCGGTTTGGGACCGACTAACTCGCGTTGCACAAGAGATGGTACCGGGTGGAGTCCCGCTTTGCACTGGTTTTGGGTCCACTGAAACTGGACCTTCTGCTCTTCTTTGGCACAAGATTGAGAAGACGGCCGGCAATGTTGGTGTCCCACTGCCTGGTGTTATCTTTAAGCTTGTACCTTCTGGAGATAAGTTAGAGGGGCGCGTTAAAAGTCCGTCAATCACACCTGGATATTGGCGAAATGATAAACTCACGAAGGAAGCATTTGACGAAGAGGGCTTTTATGAATTTGGCGATGCTTTCCGCTTCGTTGAGGATGGAAATGCAGCTGCTGGCTTCTATTTCGATGGTAGGGTCGCCGAAAATTTCAAGCTTTCCTCTGGTACTTGGGTGGCTGTAGGGCCGCTTCGCGCAAAGCTAGCAGATGACCTTAAAGGGCTCGCTACCGACACCGTAATTGCAGGTGAAGGCCATCATGAGCTTGGCGCGCTTGTGCTGCCTGACTGGGCAGCGTTATCTGCAATATCAGGTGAATATGGCCTTCAGGGCGAGGAGCTTCTTGAACACCCCAATGTGCGAAGCGCAGCCGAGGAGCGCTTGCGCGAGCATGCGAGCAAAGCTTCTGGGTCTGCCACACGCATAACACGTTTGATCTTTATTGATGTACCGCTCTCATTTGACAAAGGAGAGGTCACTGACAAAGGGTCGGTTAACCAACGCGCTGTTTTACGCAGCCGTGCTGATCTGGTCGCTCGGCTTTGGTCTAACGACCCCAGGGTGATTTCGCTCAGCTAGCTAAATGCGAGAAAATAAAGAATAGGATAAAGCACAAAAGGGGTGAGAACATGAAGATTGAGGGCGCAATCGCACTTGTCACAGGCGGTGGCTCTGGGCTTGGCGAAGCAACAGCCCGACACCTTGCAAATCTTGGCGCTCGCGTAATTGTTGTTGATTATAACGGCCCCAGGGCTCAATCTGTTGCTGACGAAATAGGTGGGAAAATGCTCCAAACCGATGTTGCAGATGCAACCGTCATGGAGACAGCATTTCGTGAACTTTCAAAAAACGGGCAGACGCCTCGCATTGTGGTCAATTGTGCCGGCATTGGCGAAGCAGCTCGCATAATAGGGCGCGAGGGACCACTATCTTTGCACGACTTTGAGCGTGTCATTCGAGTTAACCTGATCGGCACCTTCAATGTATTGCGTCTCGCAGCACATGCCATTCAAGGATTGGACCCAATGCAAGACGGTGAGCGCGGGGTGATCGTAAATACCGCATCAGTGGCGGCCTTTGAAGGACAGATTGGTCAGGCGGCTTATTCTGCATCCAAGGGTGGTATCATTGCAATGACACTTCCTGCGGCGCGTGAATTTGCGCGATTTGGCGTACGGGTAAACGTTATTGCTCCTGGTATTTTCCTTACTCCGCTACTCTATACGTTGCCTGAAGAGGCTCAAGTTGCGTTGGCGTCTGATATTCCGTTTCCGCAGCGCCTTGGGGACCCGAGTGAATTTGCAGAGACAGTACGTTTTTGTGTCGAAAATCGATATCTAAATGGTGAAACTATCCGTCTCGACGGAGCAGTCCGTCTTAAGGCCAAATAGGTGGCTTTGCATCTCTATGTTTGACCAATATTTACTGGTTTCATATCGATTTGGTGGCTTGTGAAATAAGAACGACCGTTAGTCCCGAAGCAAGTACCAATGGGATAGCCGCTACTGACCAGTTATAAGAGTTATACGCGACAACTGCGCCGATCAAAGGTGGGCCTAGGAATTGGCCGATTGCCGAGCCTTGCATTAGCATCCCATTCGCAATGCCCAGAGCTTCTTTTTGTCCATTGGCCGCTGAGGCAAATAATGTCGCAGGTATTGTACCGGCAACGAACGAAAAAACCGTAACACTTGCTAGGATCAATATGGGGCTGTCAAAAGGATCAGAAAAAAAATACGCGCAGGTGATAGCCATAGTGGCTCCACTCCACGCGACAAGTTTGAATGGATGCCAACCTGCACCTAACAGCGCGCCTCCAAAAATATTTCCGGGTATGTTTACTGTGACAACAACTGCAGTTGCGATGGATGCTTGTAGAACGGATATTCCCATGTCGGAGGTTAGGAAGCTTGGCAACCATACCATCACAGTTATCCACTGGAACGCATAAACACCGAATGCAATGGAAAGGCCCCAGTTGGAGGGGCGTATTAGGATAATCCTTATCTTCTTAAAGGGAATTTTCTCCTCGTAGTTACTGTTTTGGGGAAATTTTCGAATTATTAGAAGGCCACTAATCGCAATAATGCCTGCAAGACTGATCCACACAATGCGCCAATCATAAAATTGTAACAGTACAGCAGACAGACAAACCCCGGTCGCAAAGCCGATGGGCATAAAACTGCTCCAGATGCCCATTGCGAAATGGCGATCTGCATTACTTGCAAGTCTACTAACAACGCCAGGCGCCGCAGTGGCAATGGCAATAAAGCCAAGTCCTTCTATTGCACGGCTTGCCAGTAGTGTCCCGAGCCCCACTGAAAGTGCTCCCGATACACCACCTATTGTCAGGCAAAATATGCCCAGCCCGATGCTGGTCCGCTGACCAATGCGGTCGCTTGTGATGCCAAGAGCCAGCGCAGCCACCATCCCGACGATACTGAACATCGAAACAACAAGCCCACCACTGCCAAGACTGAGTGAGAGTTCTGCTCTGATCTGGAGAAGGGCGGGTGGGACTTTACCGATATGAGCTGCTGCTAATATCCCTAGGTAAACCGCAAAGCCGACTGTCGGCCAGGATGTCTGAAATTGTGATTTCATATCAACTAGGGACATGGCTTTGTTTCATAGGTGGACCTCTATGCACGAGCGTACGGTAGCCTCTCAATTGGGAAAGACGCGGCCTTCCATTATTTTTCGGGCGGTCCGTGTTACCCCGCAGGAGATTAAGTTTCCTTCTGCGTCTCGCCTCAATAAAACCTCGGCCTTGCCTGCGGGATGCTCGACCGCAAAATGTGTTTGATCTGGCTCCACAGAGGATGCGAGGCCTGCAATTGCGCTGCCTTTTGTCAAGGCAGCGATTGCGACCGTAACAGCTGCAAAGACCCCCAGCGATTTGTGAACGCGATGCGGAATCCACGACCGCGTCATCACCAGTCCGCCGCCGCGCGGTTCCGAGACAAGGACCATCTTGGGCACAGATTTCTCGCTCACGTCACCAAGGTTCATCAGCGGACCAGCCGCCAGACGGATCGCCTCGATCCTTTCGCCAAGCGCAGTATCTGCTTCAAGTTCGGCAGGCGCCTCGTGTCCGGTAATCCCGAAGTCTGTCGCCCGCATCACAACACATGGCATGCCGTTGTCGATCAGCGTGCAGGGGAGGCCGTTGATCTCGTCCTGAGGCGCACCGGTCGGTAAAAGAGTGCCGGTCATTGAACCCGCAAGATTGTCGAAGAATAGTGCAACGGGTGCATGCTGGCCAGGAACACCGTCGACAGCGGCACTGCCAGAGTAGCTTACCTTTCTGTTGGGCGTCTGGACTGTTGCTTGCGCAATCTCGCCCGTGTTGACCATGTGGATTCGTAGGTCTGTGGTCCCTTCTTGCGCTGGGACCAATCCGAGTTCAATCGCTGCCGGTCCGACGGCGGCAAGGATGTTGCCACAGGCCTGTGCGTCCGACACCAGCGGTTGATCCGCAAAAACCTGTAGAAAGAGATAATCCACATCCGCATCATCACGCGAGGACACCGACAGGATCGCTACCTTTGAAGTGAGCGGATCGCCTCCGCCCAGCCCGTCAATTTGGCGCGGGTCAGGGCTACCCATCAGGTCAAGCAGCAGCGCATCGCGTGCCGCCGGATCTTCAGGCAGGTCTTCACGACGGAATACCGCGCCTTTAGATGTACCGCCGCGCATCCAGAGCGAAGGAATTCCTTCAGACAAACTTCAAGCCCTTCTCGGTAAGCCGCTCGCGCATCTTGTACATATCCAGACCGAGCTCGCCGGCTGCAAGACGTTGGCGCTTTTCCTCTTCTGCCGCCGAGCGTTTGTTGGCAGCGGCAAGGACGGTTTCGGCCTCTTCACGCCGCACCACGCACACCCCATCGTCATCGGCGACGATAATATCGCCGGCGTTGATGGACTGCCCGGCGCAAACAATCGGCACGTTGACTGAACCGAGGGTCTCTTTCACCGTGCCCTGTGCGGAAATGGCCTTGGACCAGACTGGAAAGCCCATCTCGGTTAGATCTGCAACGTCTCGGACGCCCGCGTCGATCACTAGACCGCGACAGCCGCGTGCTAGCGCCGAGGTCGCCAGGAGATCACCGAAATAGCCGTCCGTGCAGGGTGATGTCGGGGCAAGAATAAGGATATCGCCCTCGTGCAACTGTTCGATCGCAACATGTATCATCCAGTTGTCACCCGGTGGGGCGCTGATCGTCACTGCAGATCCTGCAATCCGCGCGCCCGGATAGATTGGCCGCATGTAGGTTTGCAGGCAGCCGCTGCGCCCTTGCGCTTCGTGGACCGTGGCCACGCCCGCCTGTCCAAGCGCATCAATCACCGCCTGATCGGCGCGGGGGATGTTCTGAACAACGACGCCCATGATCCTATCCTTGTGCCCGCAGTGAATGCTCATCCAGCGCCGTATTCGCATAGGCTACAGATGCCTTGATACCACCCAGTGGGAAAAGGTGAATGCCTGCGATCAGCCCGCCTTCACCTTTGCCGCAGCCATCACCCAGATCGTTCAGCACCTCGGTTGGCTCGAACGGCACGGCAAGTTTGGTCAGATCGAGCGCGCGTTTCTTAAGCACCGACAAGGATGGGCCCACACCGCAGGCGATGGCAAATTTGATCAATGTATTCAGCTTAGTTGGTCCTGCCACACCCACATGGATCGGCAGATCAACACCCGCGGCATGCATAGACCGCGCCCATGCCAGCACCGGCTTGGCATCAAAAGCGAACTGGGTGACCATGGCCAAGTCAGCGTCAGTGCGCCGGGCAAAGTCGGCTTTCCAGCGTGCGGCCTCATCAACTAGCTTTGTCGAGCCGTCTGGGTCAATGTCCTTGTTGCCTTCGGGGTGGCCGGCCACATGCAGCCGCTTCAAGCCATGCACGTCGAAGAGGCCGCTTTCCAGAAGTTGCATGGCCGAATGGAAATCACCCAATGGACTGCGCGGGCTTCCGGCGAGAACCAGTGCTTCTCTGACATCCGCTTCGGCACGGTAGCGGGTGAGCCAATCATCAAAGGTTGCGCGGTCGGGAATGATCCGCGCGGGAAAATGCGGCATGGGTTCAAAGCCTTCATCCCGCAGGCGCTTTGCCGTAGCGACCATATCCTCGATGGGGGTGCCTTCGATGTGGGCGATGTACACGCGGGTGCCGGGGGGGAGCAGAGCACCGAAATCCTCGACCTTGGCGGCGGTGCGGGGCATCACCTCGATGGAATAGCCATCCAGCATCGCACGCGCGGCGCTGCTGAGCCTGCTCTGACGTCTGAAAGGCAGTATGCTCATATTGTTACCTCGCGTCCTTTACCGGCGGCGTGCCGTGGGTGTGAAAAGTATCGATGGTTTTGAGACCCCAGGCCTGTCCTTTTTTGCGCTCGGCCTCGGTCCAGACGACCGGTTTGTGATCTGGGGCAAGGATCAGGCGCGCTCCGGCGTTGGCCAGTTCGACGCGATTGCCAGCAGGCTCCCAGACATAAAGAAAGAATGTCCCCTGTATAGCATGTTTGTGCGGGCCGGTCTCGATATGAACACCATTTTCTAGGAAGATATCAGCGGCGCGCAGGATATCCTCGCGCTGGTCAGTAGCATAGGTGATGTGATGTAAGCGGCCCGTGCCGCGTCCATGTTCTTCTGTACAAGCCAGATCATAGGTTTTGTTGTTTACAGTGAACCAGCAGCCGCCAATGCGCCCGTTATCGAGTTGAATCATCTCGGTAACGCGAGAACCCAGGCAGGTTTCCATGAAATTACGGAAAACTGTGACATCTTCTGCAAGCAGGTTCAGGTGATCGAGCCTGCGCGGGCAGGCGCCCTGAGCGTGGAATTTCGACGCCATATTCTTAAGCGCCGGTTTGTCGGCCTCGTCCGGTTCGGCACGGCGAGTGTCATAGTAGATTTCGAAGATGTGACCGAATGGGTCTTCGAACCGGAAGGCTCGTTCATGTCCAGCGTCGCCATCACTCCAGCCGTGCACCTTGTAGCCGGCATCAGTAATCGCCTTTGCTCGTCTCTCTAGCGCTTCAGAGCTACTTGCGCGATAGCCGATGTGTCCAACGCCTGTTGTTTGATGTCGCGTCAGTTTAAGCGAGTGGAATTCATAGTCGTCCCACGCGCGTAAATACGCGCTGTCACCCTCAAGCAGTGACAACTTAAGCCCATAGACCCGAGTGAAAAATTCGAGACTTTCGTCAAATTTGTCGGTGTAGACTTCGACATGGCCCAGATGAGCGATATCGGACATTAGCGTCCTCCTTACAGTTCGTCGACAGTACGGGGGAAAACCGATTCAAAGCCCTCGGCGTATTTGCAGTCGCGACCTCCCGCTTGACCGCCTGAGTTCCGTTTGAAGTGATTTGCACGTTGCTGGGCAACGCGAGTGTAATATTCCCACAAATGCACCTGACCGTTCATGCATTCCATTGCGGCGCGCTTTTTTTCCCACACAGGCGTGATGTCGAGAAAGGTATCCGGTTTCCAACCCATCTGCTCGGTCTGATGCGGCTCAAAAAGATAGAGCTGCGGCGCTCCCAGCACTTTTTCGTCGGGGTTGTGGCCCCAGGCTTGCGCAATCATTCTTGCTTCAAGCGCAATCTGCGTCGTGTACATATGATCGGTGTTGTAAGGATCATATTTCGAATGGCTAAGCATGAAGCTGGGCTGGACGTCGCGGATCACATCAACAAGGCGATATTTAGCCTCTTCGGATAGATTCAAAGGATAGTCGCCCAGATCGAAACATTCTAGTCTAGCAGCACCCAGAACCGACGCCGCCGCTTCGGCCTCGGAGCGCCGAATGGCTTTCACTGCGTCAAGAGAGTTACCTTCCTTCCAGAGGCGGGCGCTTTCACCACGTTCTCCAAAACTGAGGCAGATGACGGTGACATCGATCCCCTTTTCAGCGTGCAAAGCGATTGCGCCACCACAGCGCCATACGAAGTCCGCAGCATGGGCTGAGATTACAAGCGCGGTCTTCTTGGTCATGAAATTCCCCTAGAAAAGCGCCTCCGCTACCTTTTCAGCATCGGACATCATCAATACGTTTATCGCACAATTGTATACATTTGGTCAATCGCAGTGTATACATTTAACCGGTAGCATCAGAGACTGAGAGGATAAATGTCGAAAACCTTGACCGAACATGCGCTCATTGTATTGCGCCAGAAAATAGTGAGCGGAATATTGGTCGGTGGTCGGCGGCTGTACGAGGTTGCGCTAGCTGAAGAGTTACAGATCTCCAGGACACCGATCCGCGCCGCTTTGTCTAAGCTGGCCGAAGAAGGTCTTTTAGACCGGATGCACAGTGGTGGTTTTTTAGTGCGCCGGTTCGATTTGCGTGATGTTACGGATACCATCGAATTGCGCGGTGTCCTTGAGGGCACAGCTGCGCGCTTTGCTGCTGAAAGGGGATGCGATGAGGAGTTGTTGCAGGGTGCTTGGCATGCCGTGCAAAACATTGATGTTGTCCTTTCTGACGATAACATTGATATGTCTTTATATTCGAAGTGGAATACAATCTTTCACGATCATTTGCGCGATGCCTCGGGTAGCAAAGCATTGATACGTGAGTTGATCCGAGTTACTTCTTTGCCGTTTGCTGCCCCCTCCGCCTTTTTAGATGATGAGTCACAGCAGGCGCGGCTTCGGGCAGGGCTTGTGGTGGCAAACGAGCAACATCGGACAATCCTTGAGGCGATTGAGGCGCGTCAGAGCGGGCGTGCCGAATCTATCACGCGCGAGCATGCGCGTGCTGCACACCGGAATGTGAAATTTCTATCGACAGATGTTGCTGCATTGCGTGAAGGTAGTGCGCCTCTGGCAATCGTTTCTGGCTAAGTCATTGTGACAGCTTATAAATCCCCTCATCTTTTTGCTGTGAATACACAAAGCATAAAAATGACTTGTCTTTAAAGTACACAACGCTAGTCATGTATACATTATTATTTGGGAGAACGTACTATGAGCAATAGCCTTACTTCAGCCATCGCAGCTGCTGGGAATCCTGTATCAATGCTGCGAAATTCCAAAATTGGTATGTACGTATATCCTGTTGTTGCTCCGGAATTCTCTAACTGGCGTGCCGAACAGGAGGCGTGGCGGAAAAGCGCAGTCTTTTTCGACCAGACCCATCATATGGATGAATTGATTGTAGAGGGACCTCAGGCAACTGAATTTTTGTCTCATCACGGGATCAATAGTTTTTCTAATTTTAGTTTGAACCGTGCCAAACATTACGTGCCGGTTACACCGAACGGCCATGTTATTGGTGACCATATCATTTTTCGCGAGCGCGAAGACAAATATGTTTTGGTAGGCCGTGCGCCAACTTCTAATTGGCTAATGTTTGCCGCCGCATACGGCAAATGGAATGTTCGATTGCGTTACGACCCGAGATCGCCGTCGCGCCCTGAAGGTGAACGCGTGATGCGCGAGCACTACCGTTTTCAGATCCAGGGGCCTGACGCGCCCGCGATCTTTGAGAAAATGAATGGTGGACCAATCCCTGATATCAAGTTCTTCCACGTGGACGAGATTAACATTGGTTCCAAAAAGGTCCAGGCTCTGCGACACGGCATGTCAGGTGCGCCTGGCCTCGAAGTCTGGGGCCCCTACAAGGACAAAGATTACATACAGTCGACAATACTTCAGGCGGCACGTGACGCCGGAGTGAATCTTGTTCAGTGCGGGAGCCGTGCATATTCGACTAATACACTAGAATCTGGCTGGATCCCCTCTCCACTGCCTGGAATCTACACTGGTGATGGTATGCTTTCTGACTATCGTGACTGGCTAGGTGCAGATAGCTATGAGGCCGCAGGAGCGATTGGTGGATCCTTCGTATCGGAAAACATCGAAGACTATTACGTTAACCCATTCGAACTCGGCTATGATTTTTATATCGGATGGAAAAAGGACAGCTTCGTTGGCAAAGCTGCTTTAGAGGCAATGAAAGGCAGTGCATCCAACCGTAAAAAGGTAACGTTCGAGTGGAATCGCGATGATGTGTTGAAGGTGATTGCGTCGGCATTCGAGCAGGGCACGCCGTACAAGTGGATCGACTTCCCGCAGCCGAACTATGCCTCATCCAGCGCTGATATGGTCTGCGATGAGAGTGGAAAAATGCTAGGAATGTCGATGTTCAACGGCTACAGTTTCAACGAACGCTGCGTACTTAGCCTTGGTGTTGTAGATCAGTCAGTGCAGGTGGGTGACGTGTTGACGCTGAAGTGGGGTGAGCCAGAGCCGACCGGTAAGACGTCGACCGAGGCTCATAAACAGGCAGAGATCCGTGTGCGTGTTTCGCCAACACCCTATGCCCAAGAGGCACGCGAGAACTACGCAGATAGCTGGCGGACAAAAGCCGCCGCTGGTCAGTAAGAATGATTTGGGGCCAATAATGGCCCCAAATCCGCTTTCGGTCATTTTTCTAGGGAGGAAGACAAATGAAACTAACTAATTTCGCCGCAGGGTTTTCCGTGGCTGCCCTAATCGGGACAATCTCTGCTGCAGACGAGCTGAAGTTTGCAAACTTCACGCCGCCTTTCCATACAGTTAACGCCAGCGTCATCGAAATGATGAACGATATGTTGAGCGAAGCCACCAATGGTGAGGTAACAGTTCGCGGTTATCATGGTGGAGAACTGGGGGCTGGCCCAGTCGAGCAGTATGTCCGCGTTGTGCAAGGGGTAGCTGATGTGGCTTGGGGTCTTCCTGGCTATACCTCGTCACAGTTCGAAACGACAATGATTGTGGAACTACCGAATGCAATTGCCATCGAAGCGCCCGGTTATGCAGCATTGATCAATGCCTATGATGAGCATCTTGCCGATGAGTTTCCTGGCACTGTACCTGTTGCTCTTTGGACCTCGGAGCCGAACGTTTTTATTATGCGTGATCATGAAATACGCACACCAGCTGATGTGGCGGGTCTTAAGTTGCGTGTCGCTGGTGCCGCCGCAGCGCAAGTGGTGGAGGCGCTAGGAGGTACGCCTGTACAGATGCCAATCAATCAGGTTTACAATGCTTTGGAGACTGGCTTGATCGATGGTGTCGTCACTGGCTCATCAACCTTGAACGACTTCAAACTAGACGAAGTTGCCAATAGTTACACGTTTGGCGCTAATCTTGGCCGGCTGTCATTTTATGCCGTGATGAATGAAGGAGTTTACAACGGTTTGAGTGCCGAAGCAAAAGAGGCACTCGACATCATGGCACTTTCAAAGTCTGCAGAAGATGCGTGGAATGCGACCTCAGATGATGGTGTCGCACAGGCCCGAGCCTCCGGAGATAACGTCTTTATTGATCTGACTGAAGAAGAGGCCGCCGCATTTGCTGAGGCTGTATCAGGTGTTGTAAATGCCTATGTCGCTGACGTGGGGGGTGAAGCTGCACTAGCGGCAATGCGCGGCGAGTAATGTTGTTTTTAAGAAAACTTGCGGACGGGCTGATCAGCCTGTCCGCTTCCGCCGGCGGCTTCTGCTTGTTGGGGCTAGTCGGTGTTATTTTGGTCGACGTGGTCGGGCGTGCATTGAGTTCCCCGCTTTTTGGCAGCCAAGACCTAATTAATATGGGAATGGCAATTTTAGTTTTTGGAGGTATGGCGCTGTGCGATCGCAATGGCGGGCACATTGCCGTAGATTTACTTGAGCCTAGGTATCCCCCAAGTGTTAATCGGTTAATTGACATTGTGGCGGCTTTCTTGGGCGCCATAATCTTCGTTATGATAGCCTACACCTTACATGAGTCTGCGAAACTTAGTCAGATGCTGAACATGTCCACGAACCTGCTGCGCTTGCCGCGCGCATGGTTTCAATGGGGTGTATCAGTGCTTTCGATTATCACTGCTTTGGGCATGGCCCTGCGTGGGTTGGAACTGGCACTCTGTGACAAAGATGTGCGCAAGGACATACGATGAGTGACGGCATAATCGGTCTTATTGGTATCGTAGTGTTGCTTGCGCTTTTACTGGTTCGTATTCCTGTAGCCTTTGCAATGTTTGTTGTTGGTTTTATGGGGCTGTGGATTGTGGACGGCCTACATGTTGCAACCGGCCTGCTAGCCTCTGAGACCTTTACGCTAGCGTCCAAGCCGGAGCTAGTAGTGATACCTTTGTTTATCTTAATGGGAAACGTGGCTTCGGCCACTGGGATGAGCCGCCAGCTGTATGATGCCGCTTACGCTATGATTGGCCATGTTCGTGGAGGTCTTGCTTCTGCCACGATCATTGGATGTGGTGGCTTTGCAGCATTGTCGGGTTCATCAGTTGCTTCTGCGTTGACCATGGGCAAGGTGAGCCTGAAAGAAATGGAGCGTTTCAACTACGATCCTCGTCTTTCTACAGGCAGTGTTGCAGCAGGTGGTACGTTAGGGATCTTGATCCCGCCATCAACTGGTTTTGTGATTTATGCGATCTTGACTGAACAGAGTATAGGTCGCTTGTTCATGGCAGGTGTTATGCCTGGCATCTTACTTTTGACGCTCTTCGTTCTAACAGTGTCGGTGCTTTGCGTGATCCGCCCCGAATATGGTCCGCGTGGCCCCAAGACAACATTAACCGAAAAGCGGCGTGCGATAACCGGGGCGTTCCCCATTCTTCTTCTAGTTTTAGTGACGATTGGTGGCATTTATCGCGGTATTTTTTCGCCGGAAGAAGCTGCAGGCGTGGGTGCTGGTATGGCGGTTGTCTATGGATTTGCCACTCGTAGTCTTGGGATCAAGGTTCTATTAGTAGCGGTACAAGATAGCGTTGTAACTAGCGCAACTGTCATGCTTATTCTGATTGCTGCCCATTTGCTAAACCCGTTTTTCGCTCTAACCCATATCACCGAGGTTGTAGGCAACTTCCTTTCCTATCTCGATCTTGGAATGATCGGCACACTCTTGTTCATCCTGTTCGTGTATTTGGTTCTTGGTTGTTTTCTTGAAGGCTTTGCCATGCTCGTGCTGACCTTGCCGATTTTCTTTCCAGTGGTGCTTGAAATGGGCATCGACCCAATCTGGTTTGGAGTCTTGGTTGTACTAACGCTTGAAATGGGGCTGATCTCGCCACCAGTTGGCATCAACGTCTTTATAGTTAAATCAGTGGCTACTTCTGTACCGCTAGGTCAGATTTTTCGCGGTGTGATCCCATTCTGGTTTGCGATGATTGTGGCGCTAGCAATTCTAATTGCGTTTCCACAAATATCTCTCCAACTTCCAAATTCGATGTTTAACTGATGGCCTTGGCGGGAAATATGGTTTTTATGTTCGGAAGTCGGTTTGTCTCCGCCATATTTTGGCTTTGACTGCGGTCGCATTTAAAGCCCGCTTGAACTACATCAAGTCTGTCGGCGGCGTTTCCGATTGGCCCATCTAGCCCGCTATCTGCTTGTTCACTCTAGAATGGCAGCCCGACATAGTTCTCCGCAAGATCTTTCCGAGCTGTGTCTGATTGCGCCAGATGTAACATCGTTGCTTTGCGCATCTGGCCTGCAAAACTGTCTTCACCATCGAATTGGTGCAGCATTGTGGTAAGTTGCCATGAGAACCGCATTGACTTCCAAATGCGGGTCAGTGCGCGATCGGAATAGGCGTCGATGCCGCTGTCGTCGCCCTTTTTAACAGCATTTATCAAAGCTTGATATAGGTAGAAAACGTCGGATACTGCAAGGTTCAGACCCTTTGCGCCGGTCGGAGGTACGATATGTGCTGCATCACCTACAAGGAATAGACGTCCCCATCGCAGTGGCTCAGAAACAAATGATCTTAGAGGGGCTATTGATTTTTCGATTGAGGGACCAGTTTCCATCGTTTTCACAACATCACTGGGCAGGCATGCAGACAAGCGTGTCCAAAAAGCATCATCGCTCCAATCCTCGACCTTGTCGGTCAAAGGCACCTGAACATAATAGCGACTGAGGTTCTCGTTTCGCATTGAGGCTAGTGCAAAACCGGAGGATGAGTTTGCGTAGATCAGTTCCTCGTGGGCAGGGCGAGTTCGAGACAGTATACCAAGCCAGCCAAAGGGGTATACACGCTCAAACTCTTTACGTTTGGCATCGGGGATTGTACGGCGGCTGACGCCATGGAAACCATCACAGCCGGCGATATAATCGCAAGAAAGCTGCTTAGTCTGGCCATCATGCATGAATGTGATTTTGGGCGCAGCGCTGTCAGCGTTATTAATCACAACGTCTGACACCTCATGCAGGATTGTAGTGCCCATCACGTGCTGTGCGTCATACAGATCACGGGTGACCTCGGTCTGACCGTATACGGTCACCGTCTTGCCTGTCAGCTCGGCAAAATTGATCCGCACCATCAAGTCATCATCGCTGAACCAGCATCCTTCATGGGGATGGCCTTCGCGGTGTAGGCGGTCGGCAACGCCGGCTTCTTCCAACATTATCACAGTGCCGCTTTCCAGCACACCTGCGCGGATGCGAGCCAGTACCCGTTCGCGGCTGGTGCGTTCAAGAATGATGGTGTCTACACCTGAGCGGTTCAGCAATTGCGACAACAAAAGACCCGATGGCCCGCCGCCAATGATCGCAACTTGAGTTTTCAGCGATAAAGTTTCCATATTTTGCCCTCTAAGTTTCAGGCTTCTGAAATGTGGTCTCTAACCGTCGTCGCCTATTTGTCTGATCTTTTTACATAAGTCTTTGGCTGCCAAAGTCGCGCTTCCAGTTGCCATCGCCATCTGCGGTAACACCATCCATTCTAGCATCCATGCAGCGCCGGATCGTTCCTGTTCATGGACGAGGCTATGATGCATGGCGGAAAGCTGTGTAGCGTTGAAACGTGCAAGGGTGATAAGCAATTCGGCGAGCACTGGATTTGATTTGTGTGGCATCGCAGATGATCCACCACCGCCAGACAATGCGATCGCGTCCACGCCTTGCTGCGCCATCAGCGCGATGTCCTGTCCCATCTTGCCCAGTGCACCAGTGATCTGCGAGAGAAGAGATGCAAAACCGGCAATTTGGCTACGGTCACTGTGCCAAACTCCATTTTCAGTGAGCTTGAGCGCTTTGGCCACTTCTTCAGCAATGGCGTCCCCTTTGCCCTCAAAGGCATCGCGAGTGCCCACCGCGCCACCAAGCTGCAGGCGGGCAATCTGCAAACTTGTATGATTTAGATTGGCTAGCGCCGACTGAAGGGGAGAACGCCAAGTAGCAATTCGTTCAGCTGCTGTTACGGGCAATGCCGCCTGCATTCGTGTCCGAGCTACCAGTCGATTGCAGCCATAATCTTCTACAAGTCTGTCGAGCTGGTTAAGCAACTTGCTGATGCGGTCCGTCAAAAGGTTAGTTGTCGCAGCAAGGGTAATAGATAGGGCTGTGTCCAGCACATCCTGCGATGTGGCTCCTGCGTGGATCGCCTCTGCACAGTCTGGGGCAGCCGCATGCATTTGTTTTACGAAGTTGGGGATTGGTAGCCCGTCAATAGCGGTCGCTCGGGCCAATTGTGGGATATCGAGCGGTGCTTGCTCGATGCGAATGGCGGCTTTTTGGCCTAAACCGGCTGCTACCAACCCATGTGCTTCGAGCGCATGCGCCAAAGCTATTTCGAACTTACGGTAATGCATGATCTGAACTTCGGCCGACCAGAGCGCTTGAAGATCTGGGTCAGAAAAGAGGCCGCCAAGCCAGGGATGGTCAAAGATTGATGTCATGCCAAGAGAGCCATCTGCTCACTTATAAGCCGCGCGACGGTGTCAGGTGCTTCGATCGCCGGGATGTGCCCAACACCATCGATTACATGGTAAATTGCTCCTGTAATCTTGTCGGCTAAGGCTGCGACAACCTCTGGCGTTGTTGCCTTATCTTCGGATCCTGCAAGGCAAACCGTCCTACAACTGATAGACGCAGCTTCGGACGCTAGATCGGCATCCCGAATTGCTGCGCAGACAGATGCATAGCCCTGCACAGGCGTGCGCGACAGCATCATCCTATAACCAGCAATCTGAACCGTTTCCTTTTGCCGGAAGTTACTGGAGAACCACCGCTCAAGCACACCATCAGCCATTGCATCAAGTCCTAGTTCGTTAACCGCACTGATCCTGTCGGCCCACATTTCTGATGTACCAATTTTGTATCCTGTGTTGCTAAGCAGGAGCCCTGCAGTCAAGTCAGGGCGGGCGGCGGACAGTGCCATCGCAATCATTCCACCCACTGACACACCACAGACCAATGCTCGTGTCAGACCCAAGGAATCCATCAAAGTGGAAAGGTCCGCAGCATGGTCAAAAATTGTGACTGCACCCTTTTCACTCAGGCCGTGGCCGGATTTGTCATATTGCAAGGTTGATGTGCCTTCCGGAAGGCGCGCAATAACATCATCCCAAATGCGGAAGTCGGTCCCAAGTGAATTTGCGAAAACGACGGGTATGCCGCCATTGCCGGATCTAAAACGAAAGTGTAACACGCGTCCGTTTACGTTAGTGAACTTAGCCATTGGCTTGCGCGACCTCCTTTTTTAGCCCAAGAATTGCCCGAGCTTGCTGCCAAGTGGCGACTGGACGTTCGTAGGTCTGGCAAAGATCAACAACGCGTTTCACCAATGCTGCATTTGACGGGGCAAGCTTTTCGCGATCGAGGCGGACGTTGTCCTCCAAGCCTGTTCGCGCATGACCACCTGATGAGACGGCCCATTCGTTCAGGGTAAGCTGATGTGCACCAATTCCCGCAGCACACCATGGAGCGTCGTCACCAAACAACCGCTTTACTGTCTTCACGTAGTAATCAAAGACATCGCGGTCCACCGGCATAGCATTCTTAACGCCCATTACGAATTGCACATAGGGTGTGTCTATGATCTGGCCCTCAGCGTGCATCATAGCCGCTTGATGGATGTGGCTAAGGTCAAAGGCTTCAACCTCAGGCTTGATGCCGTAAGTTCGCATTTCCGACGCCAGCCAATCGACTAGATCGGGAGGGTTCTCGTACACTCGAGTGGGAAAGTTGTTTGATCCTACCGACAGTGAGGCCATGTCAGGTGACAGTGGGAGCATTCCACCGCGTGTTTTGCCGGCGCCAGATCTTCCACCAGTAGACAGCTGGATGATCATACCGGGGCAGTGTTTCTCAACCCCTTCTTTTAGAGCCGCAAATTTCTCGGGGTCTGAAGAAGGGGTTTGGTCATCATTACGTACATGGGCATGCATAATCGCTGCACCTGCCTCGAAGGCTTCATGCGTACTTTCAATTTGCTCTGCCACTGTAATCGGCACAGCGGGGTTGTTTGCTTTAGTCGGTAGAGACCCGGTGATTGCGACACAGATAATGCAAGGTTTAGACATCGAAAAACACCGTTTCATGATCACCCTGTAGGTGGATTGAATGAACATAACCGTTGTCGGTTTTTTCGGCTACAAGTGTTGCAGCACGCTCCCCGGCAATAGCAAAGACTGGATCAGCCGCGTTGTCGTTTTCAGGAAAGTAAACTCGCGTAATCAGCGCCATATTTATTCCGCGAGCAGCAATCCAGAGAAGAATATGTGGTGTTTGGCCGGTAGGTGCGCCTGGCATAAGCGTTTTGAAGATTGCCTCACCGGTTTCGGCATGGGTCGGCTGGCGCCCCCAATGGTTAAAGCCTTCGGTCGGGCCGAATGAGCCTTCTGGACCGGGCTGCCAGGCTTCGATCATCGCATCAGTCATTGGTTCTCCAGCAGCGTCAATGACACGCAGACATAGGGTGATCCGCTCGCCGGCGGGGTTGCCGGTAATCATCGTGTTGCCGAGGTCTTTGCCGCCATACATGCCTTCAAGTCCAGCAAAAGTGGGCACGCAGCCTATATGCACGTAAGGTCCAGCGGTCTGCGACGGAGATTCTTTGAAGTTTTCCATCACGATCCCTCCATCTTGTTTTCAAAGAGTGTCTGATTGCGGCCACGAAGCACTATGTCAAAACGGTAAGCTCGAATGTCCATCGGGATCGTGTTCGACATATCCAATCGTGCAACCAGTGTGTTGATGGCTTGGGTTGAAGGTATCGACTGAACAATTGGACAGAGCGCGATGTGAGGGTCGCCTTCGAAATACATTTGGGTGATCAAGCGCTGTGCAAATCCATCGCCGAAAACCGAAAAATGGATGTGCGCCGGACGCCAGTCATTGCCACCATTGGGCCAGGGGTAGGGGCCTGGCTGAATGGTTTGGAAGCTATAGCTCCCATCCTCCCCAGAGATGCAACGCCCACAGCCCCCAAAGTTTGGATCAAGCGGCGCAGTGTAGCCATCTTTTTTGTGCCGATAGCGACCGCCTGCGTTAGCTTGCCAGACTTCGATCAATTTTCCAGGTACCGGACGGCCATCTTCGTCTATCAGCTTACCATGTACGATGATGCGCGGGCCGATGGCAGCTTCCCCAGGATTTGCGTAGTTCAGGATCAAATTGTCATCCAACGCTCCAAGCATGTTATGGCCAAATGTCGGTCCAGTCATCTCAGTTTCAGTTGGATCATAGTGGAGACGCGCATGGGCTGGGGAACGCAAGATTGAGCTGCGATAGTCGGGTGCTAGTGGTGCGGGGTGCCAGTCTAAATCACGGGCAGAAATTAATCCTGTCATATTACTTCCCCTTTTATGCGGATGATCTGTGTCGTAGTGGCATCTGGTGGGTCATGGACACTCTTCCATTTCGCTGAAGGTCTGTTTTGCGAGTTTGATGGCATGGTTTGCCTTCGGCACTCCTGCGTAGATCGCCACATGCAGAAATGCTTGCATTATATCTTCTTTGGAAGCGCCAGTGCGCGCCGTGGCGCGGATATGCATTGGTATTTCCTCAAAGTTGCCGGTTGCAGCCAGTAGAGCAAGCGTTAGCATAGAGCGCTCACGGTGGCTGATTGTCTTATCGGCCCAGACTGTGCCCCATGCACTCTCGGTGATTAACGTTTGAAATGGTTCGTCAAAGGCTGTTTTTGCCGCTTCGGCACGGTCGACATGAGCGTCGCCCAGAACTAAGCGACGCACCTGCATGCCTTTTTGGTGACGCTCGGACAACATTATTCTCCATCGTTGATCCAACCCTAATCTCAGTATATATCATTATTTTGCTTTTTATATTGCTTTTATCGGTACATCATATACCAAATATGTTATGAATTGGGATCAGCATTTAAATCTTCGGCATGTTCGAACCTTCCTTGAAATTGCTCGTGCCGAAAGCGTATCTCTAGCAGCCGACAGGTTAAGGATCACTCAGCCAGCGGTGTCACGCAGCCTGAAAGAGTTGGAGCAGATACTTGGTGTGCGACTGTTCGATCGCGTTGGTCGGCGGCTTAGACTAAATGAGGCCGGGCGTGTATTTCAGGGCCATGCAAGCGCGTCGATCACCGAGCTCATGCGAGGAGCAGAACGCCTTACAGCTGATGGCGAACTAACGACACGTTTATCAATTGGGGTTTTGCCGACGGCTGCGACGGATCTGCTCCCTCGAGCAGCTCTGGAATTTCGAAAGGAAATGCCGCATGTGCGTTTGCAAATTCAATCTGGGCCAAACTGGCTTCTTTTCAATCAGTTGCGAGACGGGCAAGTTGATCTGGTGGTTGGAAGAATGCCAGAGCGAGACGCTCGAACAGGTGTTACCTTCCAGCAACTTTACATAGAGGATGTCGTCCTCGTCTGCCGTCCCGGTCATCCCATATTACTTGAGCCATTACCGGAGCAGAAGGTCGATGGCTATACACTAATCCTACCTCCGCAGGGCGCGGTTATTTCTCAAACGGTCGAGCGCTACCTCTCTAGTATTGGTTTGCCAGAGATACGTGCGGCCTATGAGACTGTTGCACTTCCAGTGGGGCGTAAGCTTGTGCGTCTCTCGGATGCGCTGTGGTTCATTTCGCATGGAGTGGTTGCCGACGAATTAGAAGAAGGAACGCTGGTTGCTGTTGCACTGTCTTCACCTTTGCTTTCCGGCCCTGTTGGCTTTAGCGTAGCAAGAGGAGCGCCAATCAATGTTGAGCGCAGTGTCTTCGCCGAATGCCTGCAATTTGCTGCATCTAAGCAATAGTCAACAAGTGCCCACAATTTTCTGTGCGAAAAAAAGCGATCAATATTCTCGGTGGGAACAGAGCGCACACCACATGGCGCCTCAGACATTAATATTTAGAGTGTTTCCAGATAGCTCTAAGGTAAATTGTGGAAACAATCTATTTTAGCAGTCACTTTCTTGGCATTCCTTTTGGCCGCATGAGCCGTTTTTGAGCAACAATTCTAAACGGTGCATTTGCCGCGCCATAGCCGTCGTAATGATCGATACGTTGAACAATTTCAAAGAATAAAGCACCCGCAAAAGGCTTACCATAAAGCTGGTAGAATCCGCCATCTTGATCCTCGTCGTAAAGGATGTTGAGCGCTTTCATTCGCGTTAAATTCTCATCGTTAATTGAAAAACGAGCCTGTAGATCGTGATAGTAATTCTCGGTCATTTCTAGCGGTTCAAAGCCACGCTCTTGCATGCCTACTGCAGTTTTAAAAATGTCTTCTGTTCTGAAGGCCACATGTTGCACAGCACCTGTAAAGCGCTCTGCCAAAAATCTGCCCGCTACAGTTCTATGAGTTTCTGCACCATTAAGAGTTATTCTAATTGAGTCATTTTTTGCTTTAATTGCTTGGCTCCTGACGAGTCCGTCAGGATCGATAACATCCACCATGGGCGCGCGATCCATGTCAAAAATTGAAGTGTAGAACAATGACCAGCTAAGCATTTCATCATAGCTCATAGTTTCTGCCAAGTGATCAATTTGGGTCAGCCCGACCTGATTTTCGATGTTATTCTCAACTGGGACAAATTCGACATCCCACACATTTGATAATCCGCTATCTTTATCAATAAAATGCATGACGCTGCCCGCAACATTATGAATTGCAGGGATGTCCAACTCACCCGAAGCGACCTGTTGTGTGAAAGGTTTCGCCGCCAGCGCTTGCGCTCGTTTTACAGTGTCGGATGCGTTGTTCACTAATACGCCAATGTCGCAAATGCTCGTACCATTTGCTACGAAGGATGAATGGCTAAAGCCGGTTTTTTCAGTATTTAACAGGATACGGATTTCACCTTGCTGCCAGAGCTTAAGTTTTTTTGAAACGTGGTCTCCTACATGTGAAAAGCCCATTGACTTTAATTGGTGGCCCAGCGCCTCAGCTTCATTTTCATCAGTTCCGAATTCAATGAATGCGACCCCTTGTACCTCTATCCTCGGCGGCAAATTGGGCATTGGGACAGTGATGTCGGGTTCGCTTTTGCGAACATCATCCATGAGTGCCACTAAAGACCGGTAGCCATCTCTTGCTAATCCTTTCGGTAGCCCACCGCGGAATTGGTCATTAAATATTTCCAGACTTATTGGTCCGTTATACCCAGTTGCCATGACGGCTCGCATGAAGTCAGTTACAGCAAGGTCTCCTTCGCCTGGCATGTTTCTAAAATGCCGAGACCAATAAAAAAGGTCCATTTCAATTGAAGGCGCGTCTGCTAATTGAACAAAAAATATTTTATCGCCGGGAATACTGCGGATCGTATTAGGGTCAATTTTTCTTGCCAAGGAATGAAAGCTGTCAAGGATCACGCCGATATTAGGATGGTCTGCGCGTCTCACAATCTCCCAAGCATCACGATGATCGTAAACATGCCTACCCCATGCCAAGGCTTCATAACCTACGCGAATGTTGTACGTTGCAGCTATTTCCCCAAGATCTTGGAAATCTGCGGCGGCGCGATCAATTCCACCTAGCCCATCTGGGCGGGTGGATGAGCAGAACAAAATCAAATCCGTGCCTAATTCTTGCATCGTGTCGAATTTGTAACGCGCTCTATCAAACGCTTTTTGGCGTGCTTCTCCAGTCAGCCCCTCAAAATCTCTAAATGGCTGAAAGAGTGTTATTTCAAGACCATGATCACGGATCATGTCCCCAATCTCGCGTGGCGTCCCACTATCTGCAATAAAATCTTGTTCGAAAATCTCTATGCCCTTGAAGCCTGCTGAGGCGATAGCTTCAAGCTTTTCTCTTAGGTTTCCAGATATAGAAACTGTCGCGATAGAAGTCTTCATGCCACGTCTCCATTGGATATGAGGTCTGATCGAAAGTGATTTTCATCAGGGGGAAGATTAACAAAGTGTGCCCACGCATGTACTCCTTGATAGAAGAACAATTCATATCCAGAAATAACGTCCAATCCCTTCGTTTCTGTATTTTGAAGGAACTCAGTATTTATAGGGGTGTAACGAGCGATATTGTCACCAATAAGGCCAAGATGAAGATTGCTTTTGTTGACCATGAACACTTCCCCAGTGAGCTGTGAGCCGCACTTGGCAACTCCAGCTTTGTGTTCATTATTTATATTCCATAACTTAACGTCAAATATTTATACGATCATAACATTAACATAATGTTACTTTTATGAGCGGTACCAAGGCCCGTCTTTTACTGCACGTTCCAACTGTCGTTGAAAATGACCTATTGTGTCTTCTGCAAAACGCGAGAGCACGCGGCCTTTTTTGCGAGCGACATATGATTTGATAGGGATCTCGTGCACCAGTGGCCGTCGCACCAATCCGGGCATATACACTTCAGCTACCGAAAACTCATCAATAACTGCCACCCCCAAACCGTGTCTGACTAGGCTGACAACGGTTTGAGCAAAGCGTCCGCGCATTGCATGATTTATCTCAATACCAGCCTGTAGAAATGGTTTAGCCAATAGCGCTCCATAAGGATCATTGGGATCGACGCCGATCACAGGCTCCTTAGCAAGATCCAAGGCTGAAATATTCTTATTCTTGGACAGCCTGTGGCCTTCGGGCATAATGGCGACTAACCGCCCCTCTGCGATCTCTTCATTATCAATTGCTGCATTTTCTACAGGGGAGCTCATAATGACAAATTCACCTCTTTCAAGAAGAAGGTAATCAACTGTCTCCTCAATTTTTAGAACATTCATGTCTACAAATAAGTCGCCATACACGCCCCTTACGTTCTGCAAAACTCGTGCAGCGATAAATTGTGCGATTGAAGGTGCAGTAGCGAATGATAGCCTTACATCTTCGCCACACTTAAGTGAGCTGACTGCAGCATTTAAGCTTTCAACTTGCCGGTATACTTCTCGCACCTGATCAAATACGCGACTTGCTTCAACTGATGGTATGAACACGCCAGCTTTTCGCTCAAATAATCGTATTCCAAGCGTTTCTTCAGTATGCTTTACAAGCCGACTAATCCCTGGGGCGGAAACATTTAAGAGCCCTGCTGCTCCTGAAATCGTGCCCGTAAGCATAACGGCACGTATCACTTCAATTTGTCGTAAGGTCATGTCGTGCATTTGCAAAGCTCCCTACCTTTACGACCACTATAAGATCTTTGTTAAACGGAAGTCAGCAGAGTTTCACCATTCAAAATGTATAAGAATTGCGGGGTCAAAATGGTAAGATTGGGTTATTAAAAACCAACACGGAATATTAAGATTTTTATGAAAAACCATGTCTTGGCACAGGCTTAATCCTGTCTCCGCAACTACTTTTCTGAATGACTCGATTTTAAGCTTCTCGGAGGTCTCTTAATCCAAAACTCCGGCTTTCATTGGGATGAGGGATGAGCAATGGGCTATTCCAGAACTCTACAAATGTGATCGATGCCTTAACAGACCTGTTCATCTTGCGTGGGCCACCTGCATACATTCGTTCTGACAATAGGCCTGAGTTCGTTGCGCTAGCGGTCAGAGATTGGATTACCGCTGTCGGCGCAAAAACAGCGTATATCGAACCTGGAAGCCGTGGGAGAATGGATATTGCGAAAGCTTCAACGGCAGGTTCCGTGATGAGCTTTTGAATGGCGAAGTCTTCTACACGCTACGAGAAGCCCAAATCATCATTGAAAAATGGAGACAGCACTACAACACAAAGAGACCACACAGTGCATTGGGCTATCGCCCGCCCGCTCCTGAAGCCATCATACAAATGGATCAGAGGCCAAATATGCACTAACTATAAACTTGGACCGGTCAAATGAGGCTGCTCAAACTGAGCAGATAAAGCTTAGCTGGAGCACGGCGCATGACTCTAAATTTTTTGCCTAAAACCACCAAGAAAACTAAACGGATACTATTCCAACTCGCCGAAACTTTTGTCAAAAGCTTCATATTTTTGCAATACACCTAACCTCAAGTTGTAACATTAAACGTAACTTGGTTGCTATGTATCGCGTCTGGATGTCTCAAAATAAGGGTATTTCAGGAGTTGTGTGGAGCGGGTAGCGGGAATCGAACCCGCGCCAAGAGCTTGGGAAGCTCGTGTGATACCATTTCACCATACCCGCGCATGGCCTTGATGCGCCAGTCGATACGATAAGGCAGGGGTTTCGTCAACCTCTGCCTTTCTCTCAGTCAGCCCCGCCGTCTGCGCCGCCGCCCGTCATCATTGCCCCCGCCGCCAGAGGCGCCAAAATTTACATCGGGCAGGCTGACCACTGTGGCCAGATGGGGCATGGCGGCGGTTTTATGCGGGATGGCGTTTGCGGCCACGAAATGTTCCTGAAACCTTGGCTCAATCGCGGTTTCAACCTTTTGGATGGCGCGCACGCCCCCCTCAATGCGCTTGCGCGCCGCACGGTTGCACAGCGCAATGCGCGCGCCATGGCCTGCGGCATTGCCTGCGCTTGTGACTTTCTCAAGCGGGGCATCGGGGATCATTCCCAAAATCATAGCGTGTTTTGGGCTGATATGCGCGCCGAAGGCCCCCGCCAAAACCACGCGGTCGACCGCGTCTACATTCATTTGATCCATCAACAAACGCGCGCCTGCATAAAGCGCTGATTTCGCCAATTGAATGGCGCGAATATCCCCTTGCGTGACCGTGATGCGCGGCCCGCCCGTGGCGGTGCCGTCAAAGATTAGATATTCATGGGTGCGCCCTGTGGGAATAGACCGCGGGGTTCCTGTTTGCTCGGCACTGCCAATCAGACCTGACCTGTCCAACAGGCCCGCGGCGCGCATTTCCGCCACAGCCTCGATGATGCCAGAGCCGCAAATGCCCGTCATGCCTGTCTGCGCGGTGGCCTCGGCAAAACCTGCCTCGTCAGACCACAGATCGCAGCCAATGACGCGAAACCGCGGTTCTTTGGTTGCGGGGTCGATTTCGATATGCTCAATCGCACCAGGCGCGGCCCGTTGCCCTGACGAGATTTGCGCCCCCTCAAAGGCAGGCCCCGTGGGCGAGGAACAGGCGAGAACCTTGGTCTTATTCCCAAGCAGGATTTCAGCATTGGTTCCGACATCCACGATCAGCACCAAATCCTCAGATTGTTCTGGGGCCTCAGATAGGGCCACGGCGGCAGCATCGGCCCCCACATGGCCCGCGATACAGGGCAGCAGGTAAATCTGCGCTTGTGGGTTCAATGTGGACAGCCCCAAGTCAGGCGCACTGAGACGCAAGGCATCCGAGGTTGCCAGTGCAAAGGGCGCTTGGCCCAATTCCACAGGATCGATCCCCAAAAGCAGATGGTGCATCACGGGGTTGCAGACGAATACGGTTTCCAAGATCAGCTTGGGGTCGATGCCCGCATCCTCGGCAATTTGCCCGGCTAATGTGTTAATGGCCTCGCGCACTGCGCGGGTCATCTCAGAGGCACCGCCTTCTTGCATCATTGCATAGGAGACGCGGCTCATCAGATCCTCACCAAAACGGATTTGTGGGTTCATGATCCCTGCAGAGCCCATCACCGCACCCGTGGTCAAATCGCACAGATGCGCCGCAATTGTGGTCGAGCCAAGATCAATCGCAAGGCCGTAAATTCCGCCCTCATGAAGATTTGGCCAAATCTCAAGAATTTGCGCCACGCCGCCCTCATCGGGTTGAAAGAGGGCGACTGAAATTTGCCATTTGCCCTTGCGCAAAACGGTTTGCAGCTTGGCCAAAACGGGCAGGGCGGCGCTGACCTGATGCACATCCCATTGTTGTGCGAGGGCATCTTTCAAGCGTTCAAAATCGCCCGAGGGTTCATGCATATCGGGCTCGGCTACCTCGACCATGACAATCCGCGTGGCGGGATCCATAGTGATTGGCTTGGTTGAGGCCTCTTTGCGCACGACCTGACGATGCACCTGACTGGTTTCAGGCACATCAATCACAACATCGCCCAACACCTTGGCCTGACAGCCCAAGCGGCGGCCTGAAATCAGACCTTTCACGCGGTCATAGCGGGCTTCAACCTCGTTCCATTCAGAAAGGGCATCTTCGTGCACTGTGACGCCATGTTTGGCAAATTCACCAAAACTGGGGGTGATCTGGCATTTGGAACAAATGCCGCGCCCGCCACAGACACTATCCAAATCCACCCCAAGCGCGCGGGCCGCCTGCAGCACGGGCGTGCCTTTGGCAAAGCGACCGCGTTTGCCAGAGGGGGTAAAAATCACCAAAGGGTCTTTGTCATCTGTGCCTGCGCTGCCCATCGGGAAGGATCCTGTTTTGGTCTTTCATTGCTTTTATTGGCGCAAAGGCCAGAGCATAAGGTTAAATATGCTCTGGCCCGCGATTTTCAAAAAATGGTGCCTTAGCCGCGGCGGCGACCGCCTGCGCGGCGGTTGGCGCGGCCCCCTTGCAGGGCGGCATCTGGATCTTTGTTGAAATTAATCCAAGCAGCCCCACCGTCATCTTGGTTAAGCAGCAGGTTGGCGGCGCGGATCGCCTCCATCTCCTTGCCCGCGCGCGGCTTGGTCGAGCCCATGCCGAACATTTTGACTAAGGTTTCATCGTCCAGATCTGCGGGCAGGATAATTCCTGCGGCCTCAATCGCGGCTTTCTTTTCGGCAATCGCTTTGGGGCCAACGGGCAGGGCGACTGGGTTCATGATCGCACTGGTCATGCCCGCTGCATAGGCCATGGGCAAAAACGCGTTATTCACGCCGTGGCGGTTGGGCAAGCCAAAGCTGATATTGGATGCGCCGCAGGTGGTGTTCACGCCCAATTCCTCGCGCAAGCGGCGCACGAGGGTAAAGACCTGATGGCCCGCTGTGGCCATCGCGCCGATGGGCATGACCAATGGGTCAACCACGATATCATGGGCGGGAATGCCATAATCAGCCGCGCGTTCAACAATCTTTTTGGCAACGGCAAAGCGCACTTCAGGGTCTTCAGAAATGCCTGTGTCATCGTTAGAAATCGCAACAACGGGCACGTTGTATTTCTTGACCAAAGGCAAAACCATCTCAAGGCGTTCTTCTTCGCCTGTGACAGAGTTCAAAAGCGGGCGACCTTTGGCAGCAGCCAGACCATTTTCCAAGGCACCGGGAACCGAGCTGTCGATGCATAAGGGGCAATCGGTTACTTCCTGCACGCATTCGACCAAGGCCTTCATCAAGGCAGGCTCAACAAAGTTATTGTCGGCATAGCGGGGATCTTCGGCCATTTTGTTAGAGAACACCGCGCCAGAGTTAATGTCCAACACGGTCGCACCCGCCGCCACCTGTGCAATGGCATCCGCTTGCACGCGTGAGAAGTCACCGCGTTCCAGCTCTTCGTTCAAGATTTTGCGCCCTGTGGGGTTGATCCGTTCGCCAATCACGCAAAACGGTTCGTCAAAACCGATCACGGTGGTTTTGGTTTGGGATTCAATGATGGTGCGGGTCATGCTGGCTTATACTCCTTCAACGGCCGGACGCGTGGATGCGCCGCCATGGTCGATGGCCCATTGGGCATTTGTCTTGATCCCGCCAAGCGGGAAGAAATGGACGGATTCAATCCCGAAATCAGGATTTGCGGCCTTATGCGCGGCGAGTTCTGCGATGATCTCGTCAGGCTCGAACGGCAAAAGAAGTTTGGAGACATCCTTGGCGCGTTTTTGCAAAACCGACAGAGATGGGCCAACGCCGCAGGCAATGGCGAATTTGATCAAGGTTTGCAGCTTGGCGGGGCCTGCGATACCGATATGGACGGGCAGATCAATCCCTGCGGCCTGCAGGGCATTCACCCATGCAATCACGGGCTTGGCTTCAAAGCAGAATTGCGTGGCAAGGGCCATTTTTGCATCTGTGCGCGCGCTAAAGGCCTGTTTCCAACGCAAAGCCTCCATCACATTGGCATCGCTGCCATCTGGGTCGATGTCGCGGTTGCCTTCGGGGTGGCCTGCTACATGCAAGCGTTTGAACCCTGCCTGATCAAACAGCCCTGTTTCCAACAGCTGCATAGAGCTTTCAAATTCACCATGCGCCTGTGGGATGCCGCCTGCCAAGATGAGGCCAGAGGTGACACCTGCCTCGCCCTGATAGCGCGCGATCCAATCGCCAAGCGTGGCCTTGTCTTTGATTGAGCGGGCGGGGAAATGTGGCATCACCTCGAACCCGTCACGGGCAAGGCGCGCTGCGGTCGCCACCATGTCATCAATCTCGGTGCCATCAATATGGGCGATATAGACGCGGGTGCCCTCGGGCAAAAGGGCGCGGAAATCTTCCACCTTCTCGGCGGTGCGCGGCATCACCTCAATCGAATAGCCTTGAAGAAAGGCCTCAACCTGAGGGGAATGGGGCGCGACTGGCGCGCTTGGTTTTTTAAAGTTTAACAAGGCCATAATCTGATCCCTCACGCGCTCAAGGCTCATCAGGCTGCCTCAACCCCATCGCCCGCGATCAAACGCTTGAGGCGGTCGGTGTCATAGTCGGCATCCAAACGATCTGCATAGACGCGCGCGATGTCGGATGGGTCACCTTCGACCTCGGCCTCTACCACACGGCGCCACTCGGCGAGATAGGCTTCGTCATCTTTTGCCCCGACCTTCATCGCGCAGCGGTCAATTGCCTGCTCGAACCGTTCGGGCAGGGGCAATTTGGCTGCAGCGCGGCCTTTGCCCACAATCACTTGGGCAGGGATGTCGCGCCAGTAAACGATGGTCACAGATGGCATTGGATGCGATTCCTTTCTCGTAAGGCGCACCATATGGGCGCAACCCCGGCGCAATGGGACTAATTTCGACACTAAAATCGGCGCAACCGACCTTGTAAGAGGCACATAGCCAGCGCATACGCACATTGCGAGTGGTCGAACACCCAAAAATTTTCATGATGATCATGCGCCAAGGCGCCCAACTGCCCCCGAATGCCACGCGAAAGCAGTTGTCGCTTTTTCATGGGGGCGCTACCATGCCCATGAAGGAGGGGCGGAAATGGCCCGCAAACGCCGCAACCCAAACCGACAGAAAGACGCAAAAGAGGGCGGGGTAAACCCTGCGCCTGTGGCGCATATTTCTGATGCAAGCGGCCTTGATCCGAATATGGGGCAGGGGCAGCGTAGATTTTATAGCAAACCCAAACCTGCCGCCCCCGCACAGATCGAAAAAGCAGACCCAGCCGATCTTTACGCCGCCCTTGATTTGGGCACGAATTCCTGCCGAATGTTGATTGCACAGCCGAAAGGCACGCATCTGCATATCGTTGATAGTTTCTCGAAATCGGTGCAACTGGGGCAGGGGCTAGAGGCCTCGGGGCGCTTGTCGCGCGCCTCGATGGCGCGGGCGATTGGGGCTTTGAAAATCTGTCAGCGCAAACTGGCCCAACACCAAGTGCGCCATATGCGTATCGTGGCCACCGAGGCCTGCCGCCGCGCCACCAACGGGGGCGAGTTCCTCAACCTTGTGAAGCGCGAAACGGGTTTGCAGATGGAGATCATAAAGCCCGAAGAAGAGGCGCAGCTGGCGGTGATCTCCTGCGCGCCATTGGTGTCAGCGAAAACCGAACAGCTTTTGGTGGTGGATATCGGGGGGGGATCAACCGAATTGGTTTGGATCGACCTGTCTCGGGTTGCGCCCTCGGAACGTGCCCGCGCGATCATGCGCCTGCATCAAGGGTTTGGGCATGAGGAAACCATTTTTCCCCGCGCGAAAGTGGTGGATTGGATTTCTGTGCCTTTGGGCGTGGCAACCCTGAAAGACCTTTATCACGATGTCGAAGATGACGGGGCGCGGTTTGCGCTGATGTCATGGTATTTCGAAGAACAGCTTGCAAAATTCTCACCCTATGTCGATGCGGCGGATCAAGCACGCGAAGGGTTCCAGATCATCGGCACCTCTGGCACTGTCACAACTGTTGCCGCCAGTCATTTGGGCCTCAAGCGCTATGATCGCAATAAGGTCGATGGTCTGCGGATGACTTCGGATCAGATTGACACTGTGATCCAAACCTATCTTGCCTTGGGGCCAGAGGGGCGGCGCAATGATCCGCGGATCGGGCGGGATCGGCACAGTCTGATTATGTCAGGCTCTGCGATTTTGCAGGCGCTGCTGCGCGCATGGCCAACAGATCGGTTATCTGTGGCAGATCGTGGCCTGCGCGAGGGCTTGCTCTATGCGCAGATGTGCCGCGATGGGGTGATGGAAGACGGGCTTCTGTAACAGCCGCCCGCCTTGAAAAAAGCCGTTACGCGGCCTTTTGCAGTTCAAGCCGAACAAGGGTTTGGTTCAGCAGCATATAGGCGATTTCCCCAAAGGTCATTGGGCCTGTGAATCCTGACACTGATTTGCCCTCCATCTCGCCGTAGAGATAGTTCAAAATGCAATTACAACTGTAATCAGCGCCCGTGACCTTATCGCTGAGCGAGGCGCCAACGGTTTGGCATAGCTCATCGGTCAGGCGTTCATCCCCCGTTTCTTGCGCGACACGCAGGGCCTCTTGGGCCAAGGCATCTGCGATTTCTTCGGCAAGACGGGTGCTCATGGTGGATTACCGCGTGTTTTCCGTCAGGCGCCGCTTCACATAGGCCTTAACCATGTCGATCATGGGGTTCATCTGTGTCTCTTCATCTTCAAAGAAGTGACCGGCCCCCTCCATCTCCTCATGGGTGATGGTGATGCCTTTTTGCTCGTGCAGCTTATCGACCAAAATACGGGTGTCTTGGGGTTTAGCTACGCGGTCGGCGGTGCCGTTCACGATCAAACCTGACGCAGGGCAGGGTGCAAGGAAGCTGAAATCATACATATTCGCGGGCGGTGCGACCGAGATGAAGCCCGTGATCTCGGGGCGCCGCATCAGCAGCTGCATCCCGATCCATGCGCCAAAAGAAAACCCCGCAACCCAACAATGTTTCGAGTTGGGGTTCATCGTTTGCAGATAATCCAAGGCCGATGCTGCATCAGACAATTCGCCCTGACCTTGGTCATATTCGCCCTGACTGCGCCCGACACCGCGGAAGTTAAAGCGCAGAACGGTGAAGCCCATATTGTAGAAGGCGTAATGCAGATTATAGACCACACGGTTGTTCATTGTGCCGCCAAATTGCGGATGCGGATGCAGGACGATGGCAATCGGGGCATCCTTTGCCTTTTGTGGATGATAACGGCCTTCAAGCCGCCCTTCTGGGCCTTGGAATATCACCTCGGGCATGTCGTTCCCCTTGTCGCTTTCTGGCGCATGCGCGTCATGCTTGACCTGCGCAATCGCCCTACCTAGAACCTGTATCACCGCGATGCTGCGGTTTTGCCCCTTAACTCGGGGCGCGCGTGTCTGTGCGGTTTGCACCACGCATTGCAGTTAAGCGTGACGGATCAAAAGGTCAATCACGGGCTTGGTCTGAATAAGGGCGCGCGGCAAAGTTTCTGCGAAACAGGGCTGCCAAAATGGCACAATTCGGGGGGCAAGATGAAGCTCAGCACAAAAGGCCGATACGCGATGGTGGCTATGGCCGATCTTGCCTTGCAAGAGGAGGGCGCGTTGACCTCTCTTGCGGATATTGCCAAGCGGCAGGATATTTCGTTGCCCTATCTTGAGCAGCTGTTTGTAAAATTGCGCCGCGAGGGTTTGGTGGTGTCGGTGCGCGGGCCTGGCGGGGGGTATAAACTGGCCAAAGCGCCCGCAGAAATTCGCGTGGTTGATATTTTCTCGGCAGTCGAGGAAACGGTTTCAGCGATGCATAAAGGGGCGGGCGTCTCTGGCGGCATGTCGGGCAGTCGCGCGCAAAGCATGACCAATCGTCTTTGGGAAAGTCTCAGCGCCCATGTCTATGTCTATCTGCATCAAACACGGCTTTCGGATGTGATCCGCAATGATCTGACGCCATGCCCTGCGGTTCCGACCCTGTTTACAGTGGTGGATGGGGCCTGATGGCGCGCGTTTATCTGGATCACAACGCCACAATGCCGCTTCGGCCCGAGGCGCGCGCGGCGATGATCACGGCAATGGATGTGGTGGGTAACCCGTCCTCCGTTCATCAAGAGGGGCGCGCGGCCAAGGCGTTGATGGAGCGTGCGCGCGGTCAAATTGCCAGTGCCATCGGCGCAGAGGCCGCCGATATCGTGTTCGTGTCTGGCGCGACCGAGGCCGCCGCATTGGCCCTGTCTGGGCGCAATCTTAAAGGGGCCGCAATTGAACATGACGCTGTGCGCGCGTGGATCCGTGAGGAACTAGAGGTCGATGAGCAAGGTCAGGTGCATGTCACAGAACCTGCAGACGCGACTCTCCAACTTGCGAATTCCGAAACGGGGATCATCCAATCCCTGCCGGAAGGTTTGGCCGTATCTGATTGGACGCAAGGCTTTGGCAAGCTGCCGCTTGCCTTTGATTGGTCGGGGGTCGATATGGCGTTTATCTCGGCGCATAAAATTGGCGGGCCAAAGGGAATCGGCGCGCTGATCTTGCGGAGTGGCCTTGATGTGGCAGCGCAAATTCGTGGCGGCGGTCAAGAAATGGGGCGCCGATCTGGAACCGAGAATTTAATCGGCATTGCAGGATTTGGTGGTGCGGCGCAGGCCGCCATACAAGATATTGAAAATGGCCTGTCGAAAAAGCTGGAAAAACTTAGAAATATTCTAGAAAAGACACTGGAACATCGCGCCAAAGATACTATTTTTGTCGGGAAAGATGTCGCGCGGCTTCCCAATACCAGCCTGATGGTCACGGAGGGGTGGAAAGGGGAAAGCCAAGTGATGGCAATGGATCTGGCAGGATTTGCGATTTCCGCAGGCTCTGCGTGTTCCAGTGGCAAGGTCAAGTCCAGCGCCGTTTTGCAGGCGATGGGGCTGACGCCAGAGATGGCAGGATCCGCGATCCGTGTCTCTCTTGGGCCACAAACGCAGGAGGCCGATGTAATGGCCTTCGCAGAGGCTTGGGCCGATGCCTATGACAGGCGCAAGGCGCGGGCAGGGTTAAACCGCTAGGGGCCGCATCATTAAATGATGTGGCAGGGCCACCGCGCCGCGCCCCTTGCGATCGAATAGATGCACGAGGGGGTGGGTGGCCTATATGCACCCATCAGGCAGAAACAGGAGTTGATCCCATGACCGCACTCGACAGCGATATCCGCGAAGGTGTCGATCGCGAAACCGTTGAAACCGTCAAGGCGATGGGTGGCGCGTATAAATACGGTTGGGAAACCGATATTGAGATGGAGTTCGCCCCAAAAGGCCTGAACGAGGACATTGTGCGCCTCATCTCGGAAAAGAATAGCGAGCCCAAATGGATGCTTGATTGGCGCCTACAGGCTTTCAAACGCTGGAAGCAGATGGCTGAACCTGATTGGGCCATGCTGAATTACACGGCGATTGATTACCAAGATCAATATTACTACGCCAAACCCAAAAGCATGACCGAAAAGCCCAAAAGTTTGGACGAGGTCGACCCAAAGCTTTTGGCGACCTATGAGAAACTGGGTATCCCCCTGAAGGAGCAGATGTTGCTCGCAGGGGTAGAGGGCGCAGATGCCGAGGCCGCGCCGCGCAAAGTGGCGGTTGATGCGGTGTTTGACAGTGTCTCGGTCGGCACGACATTCAAGGATGAATTGGAAAAGGCAGGGGTCATCTTCTGCTCCATCTCCGAGGCGATTCAAAAGCACCCAGATCTGGTGAAGAAATATCTCGGCTCGGTTGTGCCGATTTCTGATAATTTCTTTGCCACTTTGAACTCTGCCGTGTTTTCGGATGGCTCCTTCGTCTATGTGCCACCTGGCGTGCGCTGTCCTATGGAATTGTCCACCTATTTCCGCATCAATGCGGAAAATACGGGCCAATTTGAGCGCACATTGATCATTGCGGATAAAGACGCCTATGTGTCCTACCTTGAGGGCTGCACCGCGCCAATGCGCGACACCCACCAATTGCACGCCGCAGTTGTGGAATTGGTCGCCCATGATGATGCCGAGATTAAATATTCCACAGTGCAAAACTGGTATCCGGGCGATGAAAACGGCAAGGGCGGGATCTACAATTTCGTGACCAAGCGTGCCGATTGTCGTGGGGATCGCTCTAAGGTGATGTGGACCCAAGTGGAAACGGGGTCGGCCATTACATGGAAATACCCGTCTTGCATCCTGCGCGGTGATGACAGTCAGGGGGAATTCTACTCCATCG
>Ga0181562_10000010_pt1 | contig 120030 bp, 68 predicted proteins | sample 011ome_26_FD_139344 | JGI IMG/M metagenome (GOLD analysis project Ga0181562, IMG submission 139344) | Coastal salt marsh microbial communities from the Groves Creek Marsh, Skidaway Island, Georgia - 011511BT metaG (megahit assembly) | ecosystem: Environmental > Aquatic > Marine > Intertidal...
CCATGAGCGCCACGACCTGGTCGAGCGCGCCCTCCGCCGCAGCCTTGTGCAACGGCGTGAGGCCGGTAAAGGTGTCGTGATCGTTCACCCCCATATCGTGCTTGACGTGCGAAACGTGCGGTGGTGCGTGTGCGTTAAATACGGATGAATTCGATTGCGATGCGTGCAACCGAGCGAGCGCAGAGGGCGGACGACGACGCGTGCGTGCGTGGAATGACGACGCGCGACGACGATGCGATGCGAATCCACGTCGGATCGCGCCCGCGACGAAACGAAACGAAACGAAACGATCGCTCGGCACCCCTAAACCCTCATTCGTCGTACTGTGGATGGATGTACACCCGTGTGTGACGGTTGCGTGACGCTTGGAGAGGCTCTGGTGGCGTCACGATACGTACTGTGGACGGTTTAAATCTATGATTCGCAAACGAATGCATGGCGACGGCACCGATCACCGATCCATCCATCCATCCATCCATCGACCGCGTTCGCGTGACTCGATCGATGGATGTGATCGATGGAATGTTCAATCGAACGCAGTTCGATATCGATCGATTCTTGGTGCGGTGGCGATCGACGTCGATCGATGTCGACGACGACGTCGCGGCACACGACGGCGTCGACGGCGACGACGACGACGACGACGATGTACGCGATGATGATGACGACGACGACGACGACGGTGGCGGTGGCGGCGCGCGCGACGGTGGCGCGCGCGCCTCGCGCGACGACGACGACGACGACGACGATGGTCGCGAGGCGCGGGCAAAGCCTCGAGCGCGGGCGTCGCCGCGCTTCTGTCACGCGGTCGTCCGGCGCGAACGACGACACGCGCTCGAGCGCGGACGACACGATGTCCGCCCTGGACGCGCTGCTGCCGAAGACGCCCGAGCGCGAGAGCGAGCCCGAGGCGGTGGTGAAGGCGCCGCGCGAGCGCAAGGCTGGGGAGATCTCTCCAGAGATGCGCAAAAAGCTCTTGGGCGAGAGCGTCGGGTTGGGTGGGCTTCCGGAGAAGCCCATGCCGTCGAATATCTTTTTGAATATCATTTTGGGGATTAGCGCGATCGTGGTCATCGCGTATATCGGTGGAATTCGACCGTGATGCGTTCGTGAAGGGCGAACGCGTCGTCGACGGGGCGTCCGTCGAGACGAGCGCGCGGGACATCTGCGCGATTCAACGCGCGTGCTGTGCGCTGAATATACACACAAGACTTAGCTTTGATGCCAATGTAACACTATATATCTTCCCATTGCCGAAACGAACGATGCAGAGCGAATGAGCGTACGCGCGTCTCGCGGAGGCGCGACGTCTGGCTTCGCGAACACCGCGGCATCCTCATTCGTCGCCTCGCGCGCGACGGTCGCGTCATGGAAGCGCTCGAAAACGAACCACTCGTGCGCGATGCATCGCGTGCGTCGCGACGCGCGTCGTTGACGTCCACCGCTGCGTCGCTCGCGCTCGCGTGCGGCGCGTCCCGGCGCCAAGCCCGATGGGTGTTACTCACCATCGCCGCGGTGCTCCTCGGATTTACCATCGTCGCCGCGCCCTTGGCCGAGCGCGATGTGCCCGACGTCATGCGTAATAGTCTCAGTGACCGCCTTCAGCGCTCGCTGTCGCAAATCAGACACGTGCGCGTCGTGCGTGCGGGCAAGCGAAGCGCGCGACGCGCCGATCGTCGCGCGACCGCCGAGTCGTCAGTCTTCCCGAGCCTCGGCGTCGAACGCCCGCACATGCGCGTCCCGCCGTTGGACGGATCGTTACAACGATTGATTAGCGATATCGACCAAACCGCGCCGTTCCCGCGCGATACGTCGTGTGAGGTGAAATTCAAATCCCCGACGGGCGCGTTGTGTCACTGCGACGCCACGAACGCGGGCGACACGAGCGGACCGGCTATCGCGCGCGCGGTGGCGCAGTACCATTTCGGTGGGTGCGTGGCCGATGGATTACCAGAACGCGCGACGTCGTGTTTTGGTGCGGAAGAGGGCGAGTGTTTGATTGTCATCGGAAGTGTTATTACGAAAGCCAAGCGGGGCGACCACGTGTGGGGCACGGGGGCGTGGCACGAACGGGACATGCGGGACGCGTGGAAACACGATGGTGCGGTGATTCACGGCGTGCGTGGACCGGGTACGGCGAGTATATTAAATAGCGCGTATTTGTCCGAGGAGAATGACGCGTTGAATGCGCCGGCGATTGGGGATCCGGGGTTTTTGGTGTCGTTCACGCACGGGTATTTGAAGGATTCGGCGGCGCCGCGCGGGTATTGTTTCATCGCGCATCATTACGATGATACTGTGGCGCCAACGCGCGTGCGCACGATCACCACGCACAGCGGATGGGAGGATATGGTGAAGAGTATTTTGGATTGCGAGTATATATTCACCTCGAGTTTACACGGGTTGATTTTCGCCGAGTCGTTTGGCGTCAAGGCGCGATGGTACCAAGCGCCCGACGGCGCCGTAGCGAAGAACGAAGGCCGATGGAAGTATCACGATTGGATCAAGTCCACGCCGCGTGCGCCGCGGTGGTTGGAGCCTGCGCCGGATATCAATCAAATATTCGATCCATCGGCGTATCCACCGCCATTTACGATGGATGAGCGTCGCGCGCTCGCGCGTAAACTCGTCGAGAGGTTCCCGTATGAAATGTTTGAAGTCGTCAAGACTGGTCAAAGTTTGTTCTAGCGCGCGAGTAATCGACGCGAAATCACGTATAGATATTGATAGCACACACAACGTATCCAGAGCTGTATTTATTCAATGTAATATCAAGAACGAAATCAGCCACTGTTTGCGCGTTCGATGAACCGACGCCCGCTCGCGCCCTCGCAGTCTCACACCTCGCCTCGCGGACGCTCATGGCGAGCGCGTCCCCGCGCAACGGGAGTCACCATCACGCGACATCAACTGGAGCGGTACGTGTGCATGCGCGTGACGCCCGCGTCAAACGAAGCGACACCTCGCGCTAACTGTGTCGTGTCTTTCCACCAACTCTTCACAGATGAATGCGAACGCACATCGGACGATCGACGCGGCGTTGGACGACGCGCCCGTGTTCTACCCTACCGCGGAAGAATTCTCGGACCCGATGGTGTACTTGAGTTCGATTGAGCCTAAGGTGCGACGGTACGGGATTTGTAAGATTGTCCCGCCGCCCGGGTGCGCGCCAGCGTTCAACGAAGACGCGTGGGGGCGCGACACCGAGCGTTTTGAAACGAAACAGCAGCACATTGACGCCTTGAGAGAAGGTCGAACGTTTAAGTTTGGCAAGGAGTACACGAAGGCGGAGTACACGACAGCGGCGATTGAGTTTGATAAGCAGTTTTCTTCGCTCGCCGGTGCCGGCAGTGAGACGATGGAGAGACGATTTTGGGACGTCGTGGAAACACAGAGCGAGAAAATCGCCGTGGATTATGGGAATGATTTAGACGTGAATGTGTTCGGCTCGATGTTTGCGGCGACGAGCGATGGGCTCAGACACCCGTGGGATCTCGGACATTTGTTTGCGCACCCATTGAACTTGTTGCGCGTCATCGAGCACGAAATTGCCGGCGTCACCAAGCCGTGGTTGTATTTAGGCATGCGCTTCGCGACGTTCTGTTGGCACGTTGAGGATCATTTTTTGTGTTCGTTAAATTATCTGCACCGTGGGGCGTCGAAAACGTGGTATGGGATTCCTGGGGTTGACGCAGAGGCGTTTGAGAATTGCGCGCGCGCGACGGTACCGCATTTATTCAAGGACGCGCCCGACATCTTACATCAAATCATCACCATGGTTCCGCCCGGAGTATTAGTGCAGCACGGCATAAAAGTATCACGACTCGTTCAAAACGAGGGTGAGTTTGTCGTGACGTTCCCTCGCGCATATCACGCGGGATTTTCGCACGGATTCAACGTCGCTGAAGCCGTCAACTTTGGACACATCGGCTGGCTCAACTTTGGTCAGAAAGCCGTAGATGTGTACTCAAAGGGTGCTTTCAAACGTAATGCGGTGTTCGCTCATCAGCGTCTCGTTGTTGACGCTTCAGAATCATTCGCGCGCGCGTACGATATAGCGCGCACAAGCTTACAAAGTAAATCCATAGGCACCTTGACGTCGGCGCTTCGCAAGGAGTTGGAGCGCATGCTCAGCGACGAACAATACTTTCGCGCGTCGCTCGTTCGCCGCGGATTGCAGTTAAAAGAGGTCAAGCCAACCGTGGAGAATGATGACGTATGTTGCGTGCGTTGCAAGGCGATCCCGTTCCTATCAGTAGTGCGATGCCGATGTTTACCGACGGCGGTGCGTTGTTTATCGCACGCCATGGACGCGTGCTCGTGCGAACCAGAGCATCGGTGTTTAGAAATCCGGGCGAGCGTGCACCACTTGAGTAACATCATTTTGAGGTTATCTCCTGCGAGCGCGCGCGGCGCAAACCATAAAGGTACGCGTGAGACGGCGACCACGCCGCTGTCGCGCAGACTCGCTCATGGTAAAGACGCCGAATCGATAAAGTCCGAGCACGTGCCGCTCGGGACCCCCTGGACCGACGAAGAACTCATGCAGCTCGTAAAAGGCATCAAAATCCACAACATAAATCTCAAATCACAACGTGATCGCGCCATCATGCTCATCCCCGTCGCAGCCATGATTCCAACTCGAACACAAACGCAAGTGCAAAGCAAGCTGAAGAAGTTTGAAGCGCAAGTTCAGAGAATGACCGCCGAGCGACGGGCGCAACTTGGGATTGAATTCACGCACTCAAGGGGTTTCACGCCGAATCACGTGGATCCGAGATTATTAGAATTAAAGCGAGCAGAGAGAGAAGCGAGGGCGCAGAGAACAGAGAAACGACAAAAGACGCAAGCACCCACCGGCGTTTAGACCGACGAAGAAATGAAAACGCTCGTAAAAGCCCACATGGACCATGGAAAGAACTGGGCTCGCATCGCGGCTGAGCTTCCGACGCGAACGCTCAGACAAGTTATGCTGAAATGCGCCAATCTCCGAAGAGACTTGAGCGCCATGGACCCAGCACGACGGCCATTGTACGTTATGCCGCATCTAGAAGAATACTTTGCTGCCCTCAAGAGGCGAGACCGCCATGAATGAGACACAAGCGCTTTAACAACCAACTGTTTACGTCCTCGACGCCACACCACGGCGGCGGCGGCGGCGGCGGCGGCGCACGACGCCGTCGACGCGATATCTATACGCAAAACGCATACGCAGCCATGCCCAAACGTGCACTCGATGATACCGCGACGAACCCGCGCGTGAGCGCCACTCGAGAAACGCTCAACCTCAAGCGCGCGCTCGAGAGTTGGGGCTTGCACGACGTCGCGCGCAACGTCCCCGTAAACGTTCGATGTCGCCTCGCGCCCATGTGTGCGACGGTCGAAGCAGAGCGCGAAGCGATTCTTCGCGCCGAGCCGACGCTGTGCGCGTCGAGCGCGTCGTACGCGGAGGATGTGTTCGCAGAGACGTCTGGTCGGGACGCGCTCGCGTGGGCGTGCGAAAGCTCTTGGAGTCGTTTTCCAACGCCGAAAGTCGCCATGGTGAGCGGTTGGGGTGCACCCGGGTCATTGTTGCACAGTAATAAGCGCATGACACTCGTGCATGGGTTTGATGAAGTGCTCCATGGGAAGGAGGCGTTGAATTTGCAAATGTTTCACCGGGCAGATGGCGACGAGGTCCCGGTGCTCCCGCGAAAGCTCAAATGGCCCGCAGAGGAGTATTTCGCCACCGAACCAATAGCAGGGTCGCGTGTGAACGACGTACGTAGCGTGGTTTTAGACGACGCGACGCGCGTGAGCGCCAAAGGTGCACTCACGTGGTGGCATTTAGACGACTGCGGGGAGTTTGTGTTTCAAGTCGGTTTACCAGAGGCGAGAGAGGTTGAACCGACGTGTTTACTCGGCCAAAGCGGTAAACCCGTAGTTAAGTTATTTATATTCGCTGAAAAGCGCGACTATGCGTGGATCGCACAAGACGCGGAGATGAACAAGAGCATGCGAAATAGTGCGTTGGACATATTTGATACGCCGGCGCACTTTTTCCCGACGGCTGCAGAAATGCGAGCGCCTTCGTCGACGTCATTAGATGCGTCTAATCCATCGTGTTTCGATGGAGAACCACGCGTAGATACGACAGTTTGCGATCCAAGTCCTATATTTTGGATCGCACCGCTCGAAGCCGGTGGACCTCCATTGCTGTCACCGCCGAATTTAATCCATTGCGTGCTCACGGTGCGCGACTGTGTCATGGTTGAAGAGCGACGGCTGTCGTTGGCGTTCATGGATGAAGTACTCTATTTCCAGCGCCGCGCATCGCGGTGGATCGAGCCACCGATCTTCTATTCATTCGTGCGCGATGATTTAAGTGATCCGGTAAAGGCGCGGCGAAACGCGGTCGAACCTCTCGTGCGGTTGTTGGACAACGACATTCGAGAAGCGTTCGACGTCGACGCCAAAGGCGAGCGAGAGATGGAGCGCGCGCGGCACTTCGCGCGTTGTTTCATGTCCTTACGCACGCTCGCCGAGCACGCCCCAGAGTTCTACGCACTCGATGCCGATGGCATCGCATTCGCGAAGAGCGAACTAGCTCGATTCAAGACGTGGTGCGATGGAGCGTCAACATTCGCTACGTCGTGTCGCAGAGCTTTGGACGAAGACGTCCGCGTCGCTGAACACGACTCGCTCGTCGAGCAAATGCTCAATGAAACTCTCGGTACGCACGTGATTTCGGATAATCGCATGTGTGCAGCGATCCACGAAAAGGGGCGTCCGCGTTGGGGACCCGTACGCGAGAGCTCGACGGCGGTCGAGGAGGACAGACGAGAAATGAAAAAGGCGATTCGAGCCGGGACGCTCGACAACCTTTTGAAAACGTATAGACAACATATTTTAGCTACGAACGAATCTGTCTAATAATAACAACATGTACTGATACCGCTACTACTACGTCTACGTCTACAGCGCGTGTCGTCGCTACTTGCGCTTTTCGGCGCCAGCTAAAATCTCTCGCGCGAGCGAGACGATTTCGCGCGTATGACTACGCAACCCGTCGTGCGCGCAGTTCGGCAGCATGACGTAATAATTCGCCCATGCCGCCCATTCTCGCATGTCTCGAAGCGGTGCGGCAAAATCCTTATCGCCCGCGATAATGCCCACGTACACTCCGCGCGACTTTAACGTCCGCAGCACGTCCAAAGCGCCCGTTTCGTGCCCGTCCCACACGCATCGAACCCACGTTTCGGCGTCGAGCCGGTTCAGCGACTTAAAAAACGGTCGCGCGAAATCCCCATACGTGCTCTTTAAATACCCCGTCGCGCGACCGATGACGTGACTGAGGTACGGAAACGTCGACGCGCATCGAAGACTGGCGCCGACGACGGCTGTCGACGCTCGAACGCCCAAACGACGAGACGCCCAAACGACGCACCTCGCCGCTGCGTGCGGCATCAAACCAGATAAAATTCGATTAGGCGATCCAAGAATAGACACAAAGCACGTCACCGCATCGGGTCGTTGGCGAATCATCTCCAGACCGACGCGAGTGCCGAAAGAGTACGTCACGACGGTGACGTCGGCGTCGGCGTCGCTGACGTCGGCGTCGGCGTCGGCGTCGCTCGCGGAAAGCGCGAGCCTCGCCGCGTCCACCACCGTCCACGCATCCCTCGCAAAGTTTGTTGCGGTGACAGAATCGTAATCGTTCGGATCTTCTGACATGCCGTGTCCGCGCATGTCGTACGTCACGACCACGCGGCCGCCGCGCGCGCACGCGTCGTCGGCGAGAGGCTCGAGCTGGAAACACGCGTTACTGAGTCCGTTCACAAATAAACACACACCTCGCACGCGCGTCGACGATTCTGGCGGCACGCGAACGTTGTATGACAGTAACGCGCCGTCATCCGCGCGCACACGCCCGGGATACTCGTCACACATGCGCACAGTCGCGTCGAGGTGTGAGGTCACTTTTTACTTTTTCGCCTGAAATCGCTTGAAATTACAACATACGCGTTCGAAACCTCGAACGCTTGAAAATGAACAAAAATAGATGAAATAATATACGTTTCTCATTGTACTGTACTCCCGCCTCTGTATCGTCTCGCGGTGGTGTGTTTCGGATTGTACACAAAAGTTTTTTTACGCGCGATTACGCGTCTTCGAGCCAGGATTCGCTCTCGCTCGCCGACCCCGCGCCCGCATGGTCATCATCCTTGACGTCATCATCATCCTCGACCGTAACCGCGTTTCGATCACTCTCATGCGCACTCACGTCATCGCGCAACCGGCGTAGATTCACCGTGATGCTCACAACATCGGTCGAACGAATCTTCGCCGACGGCGCCACGCCGAGCGGGGTCGCCAACGCCTCAACGCAAAACTCCTGCTCTCGCGCATCGACGCCCGCGAATACGCCTCTCGCACACCCGCCGTCGGCAGCAAACGCAAATTCGGCGTCGGCGCCGACGATGGATTGCCAGAAATGGAGCGAACGGAGGCGCAGAAACGCGCACGCGTTGGCATCGGTCAGCGCATCGGCACCCATCGGGCCGATCATTTCCGGCTCTGGCGCGTGCGCGAGTATGGCGTGCGCGCGTAAGGGGTGCGAAGAGCGCGAAAGAAGCGGTGACGTTCGATGCGCCGCGCGCGGGTGAGGACTCGGGCGGGGCGTGGACGAATGTGAGGAGTGTGAGTCAAGATGGGCGCGTATTGCATTGACAGCGTGTCGACGGGACAAATATCTCGCGCGCTCTGAAATGTTTTCGCGAATTTATATGGTACCAGTTAACGAGACACCGCGGATTGAAGCGCGGATTTCGTGGCGAAGACAACATCGATGACGTCTTCGACCACCTTGTCCGGCGTGGAGGCGCCAGAGGTGATGCCGATGGTCACCGGGCGGTTCGGGAGCCAGGCTTCGGTGGTGACGAGTTCCCCGTGCGCGAGCTTGTGGGTGATGGTGTTCGACGCCGGGTCCAAGCGCTCGGCGGTGTCGACCCAGTAGCTCGGGATTTTCTTGTCTTCGCTGATTTCTTGTAAGTGCGAGGTGTTTGAGGAGTTGAAACCACCGACGACGAGCATGATGTCGGGCTTGTCGTCGACCAACTTGTACATGGCGTCTTGGCGCTCTTGCGTGGCGTCGCAAATGGTATCCATGACGATGAAGTGCTTGTCGACGTTCTCGACGCCAAACTTTTCCATCATGGTTTGTTGGAATAACTTACCTAGCGCCTCGGTCTCACCCTTCAACATCGTGGTTTGGTTGGCGATACCGACGCCGTCCAAATCCGTATCGGGGTCAAAGTTTTCAGACATCGCGTGCTTGAACTTTTCCAAAAACTCCGCCTTGTTACCTCCATTTAAGATGTAGTCACGCACGTAGTTGGCTTCCTTCATATCCTTCACAACCAAGTACGTCGTCGCGAAACTCGCCGTCGCCACCGTTTCTTCGTGAGAATACTTGCCGTGAATGATGGATGTGAACTCCTTGCGCTTGTGCGTATCCACGGCGTTCCACACCTTGCTCACCCACGGGCACGTTGTATCCACAATATTCGCCCCTTTATCCGCCAAGAACTTCATTTCATGCACGCTCGCACCAAACGCGGGCAAGATCACAACTTCTCCAGCGTTCACACCGCTGAAATCCTTCTCGCCCGACGTTTCTTCGATAAAGTTGACGCCCATTTCGCTCAAGCGTTCGTTGACCGTCGGGTTGTGAATAATCTCATTCGTGATCCAAAGCTTGGACTCCGGAAACTGCTTACGCGCCTCGTACGCCATTTGGACCGCGCGCTCGACGCCCCAGCAAAACCCGTACGCATCCGCGAGCTTGAACGTCAACCCGTCTCTCTCGTACGTGAACCCGTTTGCCTTCATCTCCGCGACGAGCCCAGTCTTTGAATACGAAATCCCATCATTCGTCATCTTCAACGCCGCTTCTTCGTCATTCAAAAACTTACGCGAGTACTGGGAAGACTTCCCGAGCTCACGACGGTATTCGCGCGGGTCGAACGGCAAGTTCGGCGCCGCGGCGACGACGGATAACGATCGGCGCGCCTTGGTGCCTCGGGACACCTTTGGCGCGGAAAACGACGTCGTAGACGTCGACAACGTCGGCGCCGTGCGCGACAGAGCGTTGGAAAACATCACCACGTGCGTTATTAGTGCGAGTGCGGCGTGATGTGCGCGCGACGATGACCGTGCGGGCGGTCAGCGGGCGGCTCGTTGTGCAGATTACGGATCGTGAGCGAATCCTTATCTCTGACGCGCGCGCTCGAGCGCGCGCCAAATTTTTATCGTTCATCGCGCCGTCGCGCGCGTCGAACGACCCTATGTGTGCGCGATGTGTGAGAAAATTAATATACAGTACTCATTCATGTTACACGCTATTCTACGATGATGCGCGAGCGAAGGCGACGCTACCGCGCGACAGTCGCCGGAACGACAGTCGCCACGGCCAAGTCATCATTTCTCGGCCGCTCCCACTGCACCTCACCCGTGTGCACGTTCCAATAATACGGAATCTTCTCTACTGTTTTACTTTTTAATTCGCGCCAGCCACTGGGCAGCGCCGCGCGCTCGAGGAGCTCCGCGCGGTAGACTTTGGTCGTCGAGCCCTTCAACGCGCGCGGCGTTTCCCATTGCACGCCCTCGCCAATCTTGCTAAAGTAGTACCGTCGTCCGCGGCTCGTGATGGCTTGACCCCACACGCGTTCGGCTTCAGCCAAGCGCGAGGCGAGCGCCTCGGTTTCGTTCGCCACGGAGGCGATGGCGCGCGCGCGTTGCACCAAGGCGGCTAAATCAATGGCGTCTAAATCGTCGCCGTCGTCCGCCGCCTCCGTCGCGGCGGTCGCGTCGGCGTCGCGCGACATGCTCGCCGTCACGTGCGCGCGTTATGCGTCGTCCGTTACTCGCGCGCGGCGATCGTCTGGCGATGCGGCGCGCGGCGATAAATGCGGCGATGGTTGCCGCGCTCGCGCCGCATTCATCGCCACGCACGACGCGCGCGCGGTCGGTGCGCGAGTGACTGCGCACGCGCGGGCGGACAAAACGAAGTTCCACGCGATGTTGCGCGCGGTGGCGAAGGCTGCGGCGGCGTCGACGCGACGCGCGGCGCACGCATCGCGAGCGACTTGCCCTAGCGATCGGTTGCGCGCGTTGAGTACGTCCGCCGACGCGTCGACGACGGCGACGGAGGGCGAGGGCGAGGGCGAGGGCGAGGACGGACCCAGTGCGGTGAATCGCAAGCTCACGGAGAGCGCGCGCGCGGTGCGCAAGCAGTCGTCAGCGGCGATTGGGCAGCGCAGGGACACGTGGGGTTGGTTGTACGATTTGACGGATAGCGGAGAGACCGCCGAGCGTTGGGTGAACGGCGCGAACGCTCGATTGAGTGATCGAGTAAAGACTGCGATGTATTTGATGCACAAGGAGGATCCAGAGACGTGGACGATGTCGGCGTTGGCGACAAAGTATAAGATTCGCGAGCAGCGGGTCGGGGCGATCGTGGCGTTGAAGCGCAGCGAGGAACGTTTCGTGGAGAATAATGAGACTTTGTATCACGATTTGGAGACGCTTATGGAACAGTCTTATGGCACGGTTGATGTTGGTACGGGAGAGAGACACGTGACGGATGTTCCGACGACACCAATGTTTCAAACGGTGAGCGAATACGAGCGCGGGCGCGCCGCCAGGCCGAAAAAGTTCGTCGAGGCGAGCGAGTTGGCGCGTAGAGAAGAGAAGGTTTTGGTTCGCGAGTTCTTCGAACGTTTGCGGTATAATACTTTAGAGACCGGGACGAATTTGAATCGCGTCAGTCGGCGTGCGAGCGCACCGAGACGACCAGAAGGTGGATACGCGTTGCACGTCACGCCGCTCGGCGATACGCCGTTGGAGCCGTACATCGCCAACAAGGATGGTACGCAGCGCGCGCTTAACGATGATGAGCGTGAATACGTGCGCCGACGAACACCGAAACCGCGTCGGCGTATTCTTTAATCGCGTACGGAACTAGCAAGTCATACAGCCTCTAGAGATTTCATATTACGTAGAACTTTTTCAATGTCGTCTTTTCAATCGTCTCTTTACATTCTAATTTCTACAACCATCAGCGCGGCGATGGCGTCTACTAAAGCATGAACTCTTGCGGGAACGGGGCGTGGAGGAACGTGTGAAGCGTCTTCGCCTGGCGCGCGTCTCCGAGCACCTCGGCAATTTGTTCTTCAGTCAGCTCGCACAACTTTTCGATGCTCTCCACCTTGGCCACGACGCGCCTATAATTGTTGTCAGTAATTCCAGGCAATCGGCGGAGTAAATCAACCGCGGCGTCATTGACATTATCCGCGATGAGTTTCCCCGTGGCACCATCGGCGTCGGGAACACCGATGCGCTGCGCGACTTCAAGCACTGGTTCGTCTTCGACGGCTTTGAGCGCCGCGAAAATCTCCGCCGTCATTTGCATCGAGCGGCTCCAAATCAATCGAAGTTTGGGAAATCTATGAATGAGCATCACGAGTTTGGTGATGATGTGATTTTGATTCGGATATCGCGGCAAATCACCTTCAGCATTGAGCGCAAACGCCTTGGCGCCGTCGAACTCAATGAGCAACACTGGCGTCTTGTAATATTTGCACATTGCCTCCACTTGCGTGATGAGCCGTCCCGACGCGAAGGATTGAATTAAATCCGGAATGGCTTTACGTTCAACGCAAATTTCCGGAGTCAAAATGTAATCACCCACTTCTAGCGTCGTCGGTCGCACTCTGAACCCCGCGGCGTGCAGCACGCACGGAAGCGCCGACATGAACTCACGCATATCCACGATGACTTCGAGCGACGTGCGCATCGTCAACGAACCCCCACCTTTTCGCGTGCTCGTCTCTCGCGACTCTTCAATCCGTTGACGCGCGAGAGAGTTCGGCAATGGCAACGGTAGCGGATTCTGCGCATCCGTGCGTCCTTCTTGCTCTGCGGGCACCGCCATGTGTTGTTTCGTGCGAATCAAATGTTCAAACGCCGCACTCTCGCGCTTAATGCTGCTCAAATACTTTTGTTCTTCGAGCGACGTGTCGTACACCATAAAGTACACCTTGAGCGGGGCGTCGGGATGTTGCGCCTTGTACACCTCTAATTCGCGAATAAACGCCGCATCCGGGTCATACATCACCACAAATGATGGTTGAATGTGATTCAACACGTTGACTCTGCGTTCGTGCGCGTAGACGAAGATATTATCCGCGTCGCGTTTACGTCGACATCGCGTTCGAGTGTCGCCGACGACGATGACATCGTCGTCGTCATCATCGTCCGCGGCGCCATCTACTCGTTCCACCGTACCATCGCTCGTGCCGGCGCGCGTAGCGGCGATGGTGTCCTTTTCCTTCTTCTTGACCGCAGCGGCAGCCGCGGCGAGAAGCTTGGCCTCCTCCGCCCTCGTGCCTCCGCCTCCGCTCGCCGACGCCGTCGCGACGTCCCCGGTTTCTGGAATCTCTCGCCCTTCCATGCGTGCTTGAATGCGTTCAAGCTTGGAAAACACCCGCGGCGGCGCAGATGTCGACGTTGACGCCTGTGCACCGCCGCGCCCACCGCGCCCACCGCGTCCGCCGCGCCCGCCAACGCCCGCGTGTCGCTTCGCCGCATGACTCGCGACGTGTTGTCCCGAACCGCGTCCGGTGAGATACGACGCCCAATGCGCGTGCATCAGCGCCTCCGTCCCGTACCGCACGCACTGTTCAAGCTGCCGCGCCGTTGACTCTTCCTTACATACCACGAGCGTGGCGCCTTGCTTGTACTTTAAAAATGTATTCACGTCATCGTCGCGTTGCGATTCGTACGGCTGCGAAAACGTCAAATCCACGACGGATTCTGCGCGAGCCACGGCGAACGCCGCGCCTCCCTCCGCGCGTTCCTCCTCAATTTCATCGAGAATGTCCTCCACAAGCGTCCATTTAGGCATGGGTTCGAGAATGGGTATCAACTCTGTCGACATTGGTGGGTCGAGCGCGGCGCGTTTGCCTAAACCTTTCGGCGCGGATTGGCGCTCGACGCGTCGGCGCAAGACATAGACGCGCTTCTTCGCGTACTCAAACATCGCGTGCGCGGCATCCGTAAACAACCACATGCACTCCTTTGATTCGGATGCGCGACAGATATGGAGATACTTGAGAAACGTGACCGAATCGTACTTTAATAACGCCGCGGCGATGCTTCGTAACGTTTTTAAATCGTATACGATTTGTTTCAATCGTCTCGGCGCCACGTGCCACACCTGGTCGAGCTGTCGCTGTAAAATCAAATCAAAGCTCTTAAACAACCCATTCTCGAGCGTTAAATCGCTCGTATCAATAAACCGACTCTTTTTTAATTCCTGCAAGCACGAATCCATCACGCTCACGATGGCTTCTTGAATCTTGAGCACGTTTTCGCCCAACGGTTGACGGAGCTCGACGACGTCTGGCGGAGCGACGTCCAAATCCTCCTTGACGCGCAAATGAAATCGCGGCCACAAATGAATCGTCGTCACCATGAGCGCCTTCAAACATCGTTCAACAGAATTGAATCCTTTGGTCAAATCCCCGGGGCGGTCGGTGATGGCGCGGACGAAACCGCGGCGATTGCCTTCGCGGAACAGTCGAACGACGAATCCTTCGCCGCTCGAGTCGTGCGTTCGGTGCGCGCCGCACACGATGATTCCGCGAACCTTGGCTGGATCTAAACGCTTGGTCAATAAGTCGACGCTGGCGATACGCGTGGTGATGAATGCGACGCATCCGCTGGCGTAGCGCTTGGCGCGAGCGTCGCCGTTGGTGTCGGCGGTGAATTCAAGCGGCGCCGGCGTTCGCGGAAACAACGCGCCCAAGCGTTCTTTTATGGATATCTTCTGCGCATCGTTGGCACCGATGATGATGGTGACGAGCGGGACGTCGCCTAATTGTACTCGGCGGTCCTCTTCGGCGGCGTGGGCGATGAGCGCGGCGACGATAGCGGCGCCGCCTAAGCCTTCGGCGCAGACGCACAAGCCATCTTTGGCGATGAGCTCCTCCGCGGCTTGACGCTGGAATGGCAGAAGGTTGGCGTCTGCGATGACGTCAACGTCAGGGGCAAGCGCGACAAGCGCCATGTGGTCACGGCGACGGAGGATGGCGACCGACGCGCGCGCGCATGAAGGGCGGTGGGTGTTCGAGGTGTTCGAGGCGCGCTCTGAAGGCAAAGACGGCGGGAAAACAATTTACAATTTCAATATCACTTGGACAACGAGAACATGTCGATAGTTTCAGCTAATATGCTCTTCTTTGAAATGCGATAGTGCAAGCGCACGCGCTGGGCGTCATCGGTGCACGTCTGTAACGCACTGACGTCGTCGGCGAGCGTCGTCGGCATGCCGGCGAGGAGTTGCTCGCATCGTGCGGCAATATCAGCCTGTGCGAATTTCAATTCGTCGCCTTGGATCGGGCCATCCGTCGCTCCCGATGCTTCGGTTCCGGCAAACATCGACGCGTAGGCGCTGAGTAAGCGCGCATCGACACGACCAGCGCTGAGAATTTTCATGCGCGGTTCGGCGGCGGCGAGCTTGGCGTCGGGCGATCCGTCGGCTTCAAGTGCCTTTGTCACGCTATCATACGCCGCGTTGGCCGCCTTTTCGCGCACAGCACCGTCGTCGCCTTCCCATAACTCTGGATGCGCCACCGAATGCCACACCATGGCGTGCTCGAAATTACTAAACAAAACCACGTCGTCGTGCGGATTGTTCTCTGGCGTAAAGCCGTAATAAATCAAAAAGTGGTCGTTACTCCTTTCACCGTACGACATCAACGCCTCTTCACCGTCGACCAAGTCTTTCGTCGCCGCGAAATGAATCACCCCGTCATCCCCTAACACCGACCACGCAATATTATCCGTGGCTTGTATTTGTAAATCCGTCGTCGCGCCGGTGACTTGGTCCCGCTCGCGCCCGACGACGACATCCCCGCCGTGATTCAACATGTCCGCCAGCGGTAATAGCGCCCGAAAATACCCAACGCTCGCCGACTGTTCGCCGCTCGCGTCGTCCCCAGCCACGCCGTACGTGCGCGAATGCACCACGCCGACCGCGTTCGCGAAGGCTTCGTAGTCAAAAAAAGCGTCCCCCAACGCCTCGGGCACCTTTTCGCGCAACTTTTCATGCCATGACCGACACGCGTCTTGCATTTCGCGAATCTCGCTCATCGCAGGCGGATACTGTACCTCTGCGATCGCCTGTGCGTCGTAGTGTATCGGAGACGTCGCCACTCGATTCGGCAACGTCGCGACGTACGGCGCGTACTCGCTCGCCTCCCCGAGCTTCGTCTCTTGCAACACCCGACACGCCAATCGCACGCCCCACGGTGCGTCTCGCATCACCCCACGCGCGCTTTCGGGATGTCCATCCTCATCGTCCACGATGCCGAGCGTGAGCGGCGTCGCTAACACGCCTTCGCCCGCCGCGACGTCTCGCGTCGCTTCGAGACCGCGTCCACCCTCGTTCGCGCCCTCAATCGCCACCGTGAGCCCGCTCCCGCGCGCGCCGCGCTCGACGCACCACCCCACGAGCGCCTGGATGCGTTCGATTTCCGCGGACATGTCGTCCGAGGCACTGACGGCGGTCAACACGGGGCGAATGCGACGACGCAGGCGAGGTCTATCCACTTCGAAACGCGCGGCGTTTCGTGCTTTCCGTGCCCGTCCCGCGTCTCGCGCGCCGTTCGACGCGCCGAGCGCGCGCGCAGTGATCGCGCGCGACGTGCGCGATGCGCGCGGAGGCAAAGATGCGGTTGGCGACGACGACGACGCGCGCATTGTGACGCGCAACGTCGTCAGTCGGTGGCGCAACATCTTCATCAACATTGATGTTGCACCGCTCAACGTCGCGTCGCGCGGTGGGCGCGCGCGCCATCGCGCGCGGCGTCGCCATCGGACTCGTTTTGGCGTGTATGCGCGTCGCGCGCGACGCGCACGCGAACGGGCGCGCGTTCGTGGCGACGGTTGATGATGCACTCGCATCATCGACTTCAGCTAAAGCGGCGTCAACGTTAGGCGCAGGGCGTTTCGCGCGCGTCGAGCTCGACGGCCAGGTCGTACGCGATGCGTCGAGTGTGGGTGCCACGCCGTCGGACGACGCGTGCGCGCGCGCGTGCGAAGATACGAAGGGATGTAACGTTTGGGTGCGCGGTCGGGACGACGCGAGCGTCGACGTTCGAGGCGCGTGTTGGTTGAAACGGCGCGACCGAGCGTCGATTGATGTCGCCCATAGGAGCGAGGGCGTTGGGTGTGCGTGGAATTCCGGGACGCTGGCGAAAGATTTCGCGCGAGAGAGCGAGGAGGTGGTGTCCCGTCTCGGCGCGAGCGCGCTGGCGGAGAGCCGTACCGCGACGTTAACCATTGAGGGCTTTGGCGATGTCGTGCTGCGGTTAAAACCCGAATGGCATCACGAGAGCGTGCAATTCATACGCGCACTGGCGCTCGAGCGCGGCTCGTGCGAGGGAACGTGCGAAATTTATAGAGTTGAGCCTGGATTTTTGGTTCAAGGGACGTTGAAATCAACCGTCGTCGCGTCAAATACGCACACGAAAGATGGCCCAAAACTCATGGAGCGCGGTGATGTGGGTTGGGCAGGCGAAGGTCCAGGTCCAGACTTTTTCTTCTATCTCGGCGAACGTCCAGCGGCGCATTTCGGGAAGAAACACACGGTGTTCGCCGTCGTCGAAGACGACGCTTCGATGCGCGTCCTCGAGCGCGTCGTTCGCGCGCCGTCGAGCACGCCAGACGGCCCGAACACCATGCGCTTCATAAACACACGCCCAAAACTCACCCTCCGCCTCGACACGGCATCGCAATAGCATCGCAATAGCACCGGCAGCGCGCCTCGCGCGCGCTTTAGAACCATAGACGCGCGTTAGCTTTGGCGTCGTTGCGCCAGTCACAATCAATAATACAGTGTCGCTACGTACTTCTACACGTCGCCCTCGCCCTTCATCGTCCCACGCGCTCGCGCAACGCGAATATCTCCTTATCCTTGCGTTCCACCTCGGCGCGCGCAGTGTTAAACAAACAACTCATGTTCTTCTCCAGCGTCTCACACCGCGCGCGCAGCGTCGCATTCTCCTCCTCGAGCGCGCCGAGACGCGCATTGAGCGTCGCGATCGCCCCTGTGGTCGCCCCCACGGAGGGTTTCACCGCGCCCTGGGCGTCGATGACGTCGTCGTAGAGCACGGCGGCGGCGTCATCCGCCATCGAGCGCGCGTCGCGATGTGGAGCCACTACGTGCCTCGCGCACCGCACGTCGACTGAGCGTCGCATCGCATCGCGCGCGCTGGCATGGTGGCCAAGACGGATGACATCGCGATCAAGCCCACGCTTCAGGCGGTGGTGCTCGCGGACTCGTTCACGAACGCGTTCAAGCCGCTGACGGAGGGCACGCCAAAGGTTTTGTTGCCGATTGGACACGCGCCGAGTTTAGAGTACGTGCTCGAGTGGCTCGCGGCGCAAGGGGTGGAGGAGACGTATGTGTTTTCTTCGTGTCACGCGGAGGCGATTGAGGGGTATTTGCGTCGCGCGGGGTGGTTGAGCTCGGGGGCGAAGGACGCGTCTGGGTCCAAGGATGGGAGCGGCGGCGCGGCGGCGATGGCGGTGCACACGATAGCGAGCACGAATTGCGTGAGCGCGGGGGAGGCTTTGCGATTAGTTGATCATAAGCACGTGATTCGGAACGATTTCGTGCTCATCAGCGGCGATGTGATTACGAATGTTGACTTGAGCGCGGCGTTGAAGAAGCATCGGGAGCGACGCGCCAAGGAAAAGCTCGCAATCATGACGGTGTGCATGCGCCGCGTCGGTGCGGGTGTGCGCGAGTTGTCGTATGGAGATGGCAATTTAACGGTTGCGCTCGATGCGGAGACGAATAGAATTGTGCATTACGAAGAACATGGAGGTGGAAACGCGAACGCGCCCGGGGTGAACTTGGACGCAAGTTTGTTTGGCGAAGTGAAAAACATTCGTGTGCGAACGGACATGATGGATTGCCATATTGACATATGCGCGCCCGAGTTTTTGATGTTGTTTACGGATAATTTTGATTATCAGCACATCCGTCGGGACTTTATCGTGGGTACGCTGAATGAACGAGAGCTGGGGAATACGTTGTATGCGTATGAAATTTCACCGCACGACTACGCGGCTCGAGTTCACAATCTGCGTTCGTACGACGCAGTGTCTCGAGATATTTTGAATAGATGGGCGTTTCCGTACGTACCGGATACGCGCGTGGTACCTGCGAACAATCCAGAGACGTTTAGACATCAATTCGGTAACAACTACTTTAGTCCGGCGTGCGCCGTCGCCGTCGGCGCCAAGGTTGAAAAGGGTTGCTTGATCGGCGCACATTCAACGGTTGGCGCCGGTTCGGTGCTGACTCACAGCGTGATCGGCAAAAACGTAAACATCGGTGTGAATTGCGTGCTCGACGGTGCGTACATTCTCGATGGAACGAGAATTAGTGACGGAGTCAAGGTGACGCGTGCGTTCGTGAGTGAGAACGTCGTCATCCATCGCAACGCGCATGTCACTTCGGGATGCGTGCTCGGCACTGGCGTTGTCATCGGTGCTGGTTTTACGATGAAACCAAAGTCTCGGGTGTCGTTGAAGGTACAACCAGATTTGGCTGATGATGATTATGATTCCGACGACTCGGCTGAGTCGACGGGGCTCGCCGATTTAGACATGGAGCACGTCCGTGACGAAGCGCTCAGCGCGCACACATCGGAGCAACTGCAGTCATTACTCATTTCGGCGCAAAACGCAGAAGGTGTAGACACGAGTGCGATTTGGCACGTGTCTTCAGTAGGTGTTGGCGGCGCTGGATACATGTGGGCGCCTCGCGAAGAGGGATGGCGTCACAGCATCGCGCCAGCGAGAGTCCGCGAGCCGTACGATTGCGCGCAGGAATATGCCGAAGAAGAGGCAAAACGTGGTCATGCGGCAACGCGTGCGGTTGTAGCGTCAGCATCCGCCACTGCGGGCGACCAATCTGACAGCGATGAAGATGAAGACGTCAAGCGAGAGTCTATTTTTCAGCGTGAAGTCGCAGAGACATTTTTGCGGTGCGTGAAACAAGGATACGCGCAAGAAAACGCTGTAGTAGAACTACAAGGATTAAAGATGGCTGAAAACAGAACATTTGCAGATATTGCACGGTATGTCCTGATGACGATCATTGGCTTGACTTTACCGGCGCACGGAAAGACATCGCGTGAAAACGTCAAGCTCTATCCCGAAACGGCGCCGGCGTCCACTCCCGAATTATTGAAGCGCTTGCGAGATCGCCTGAAAGAGTGGGCACCACTTTTGGCGCGTTTCCTAAAGAGTGAGGATGATCAAGTCGAGGCGTTGCTCACGTTTGAGGAATTCTGCCTCGAGGACGAAGTGTTCAAGGGTATGGGCGGAGGTGCGTGCGTGTCCTCCTTCCCAAAAGTACTCCACATGTTGTACGACATGGACGTCATTAGCGAAGAAAGCGTCTTGGCCTGGGCCGAGGAGAAAGCTGAAGCCGAAGAACACGACAAGAAGTTCTTAAAACTTGCACAACCGTTTATCGATTGGCTCAACGACGCCTCCGAAGATGAAGATTCGAGCGAAGACGAATCTGACGACGAATAAAACGACGAATAAAACCAAGCATGGTGTTTGTATTAATACAAACAACGTCAATATTCTATTACAACACGACACTAATCCCATCCAGTAAACGCCGCTAAATCGGTTCCTACTCTATTCTTCCAAAATCCTTTCCCGTACGAAATCAACACTTCCGTACCTTTATTGATGGCTTCGGTTGCAAAAATGGCGAGCTTTGTATCGCCGCGTTCGTCCACGTACGTGTCAAATTTAGCGTTCGCTCGGCGTGAAGTTCCCCGAAAATCATTACACATGCGGGCCTCATTACCTTGACGTTCAGCATCAATCGCGAGCTCGTTGCGTTCGCCAAACGCAAGCGTGTAATCGCTCGTCTGCGACGCGTGCTCACTCAAAGTGACGACACCGTGGTAATCTATCAACCTCTCCTTGGCGCTAATCTTCGTCGCGGCGAACAGCCCGTACTCGCCTTTCGCAGGATGGCCTTCTTCATCGACTATTTTCGGCTTGACGCGTTTCGCACGTGGGTGCTTGAGGGCGCCACGATCGCGCGTGCTCGGAGCGTAGCGGTCGAGTGCTTCTTTGGGGACGCGCTTGTCCCAGACTAAAGTTTCTATGAACGCGCATGACGATGGCCATGCTGACGCAGACGGCGTGGAGGGTTGGTGCTGCTTCGGCGCGGCGCGGCGCGGCGGCGGCATTGCCGCGACAACGTCGCGGCAGAATGTGGTGTTGTGTATCTAAAAATGTGTGGTGGTTTTACAAAGTCGCTTTGCGTTTAGAACCACGGCGCCCATGTGGATTCCATACGTGCGACGTTTCTAATGTTAAGCGCGGCATCAACGAGGTGTAGTACCGCTTTTTGTACGCTCGCTGTCGAGTCGGCAGCGGAGTTGGGGACCGGCGTGGGCGCGATGATTGGCAAACGTCGAAGCACTTCTTGGACGTTTGCGCGAGCCATACTTGCAATTTCTGTTGGCGACGGATTTACCGCCGGAGCGTTGGATGTGCCGTTCATTCGGCGCCAAGGCCACACCATGAGCTGATCACGGAAGAATAACTCGAGGTGAGCTTCTAAATCGGCTTCAGGAGCGGCGCATGCTTGCGCCGCACTCGCCATGGACGCAACAAAGTCCCCCTTGACGCCAAACGGCGTAAAGAACGTGTGCAAGTTTCGAGTCAATCGGAATGGCACAGGTTCTATGTACTCGATGATGCCCTTGTTATCAAACGCAGGGTGGAAATCGAGCATGAACAACTTGCCAGTGTTCTTGGCGAACATTATTTTACTCGGCGTGCGACCGCCGATGCGTAACAACGCCGACAAGAAGCTCGACATTGCGAGCTGCTGAGACAGCTGACGTTTGAAGGTCCACAGGTGCGAACCGTTAGGAAGGGTCTTGTACATGTACTGCGAGAAGATATTCTCGGTGACGTGTTTTTGAGTAATTTCCATCAAGGCCTTTAGTCGAAGTTCCAAAACTTCTTCAGTACCAGTGACTTCGCCGAGAATAGCGGGGTCCAACGCGGCTTTGAAGAGTGCAACAGGCAAGTCTGCTTCGCGGCCGTAGCGGGCGCAGTTAACATCGTATACTTCTCCATACGTCGCATGTGCTGCGTCGTCTTCGAAGAGGCGAACTTGAGGCCAGGCAGGGATGACCGCTGGCGTGTAGTAGCACATCCCGCGTCGTCTCGTCTCCGTGTGCTTAGCGAAAACAGTGTTGAGGGTGTCCAGAAGCTGAACCATGCGCTCTTCACCGCGAGCAGCAGGCGTCAGCGATGTTTGTACGAGGAAGCGTTTCGATGAACCGTCCACGCCAACGAACTCTAATCCTCGGTAGCTGCTGCCGTGACGACGAACCACGAAGACGTCCGCGCCGATGCGCTCGAGCTTGGTGAATCGTTCCATAATGCCAAACGAAAGATCGCCCGCGTATTGCCCAGGAATTTCAACTTCATTGAATGTGACGTTACGCAGCTGCATGGACTCGTCTTCTAATCGCAACGTCGATGGGAGTCTATCCTCCACATCGTTCAACAGACGTTGCTTCCAAGCCTTGAGTTTCATCATAAGCTCTGCGACGGTGCTTGGGAACGTATCCTCTTCGGGATTCAAATCACGTTCGTAGCTTGCTTGGTATTCGTTTACGAAGTCAGAATGTTTCATAGACGTATCGGTGCTGAAACAGGCGCGGCAGACGCCGACGAGCTCCTTCTTAAACGTCTCCGGAACTTCACCCGTCGTTGCCGCCGGGTACTTGTAGCAGCGGTGCAACAACGTGTACACAACGACCAGGAGACGCTCTTCAGGCGTGCATGCAAAACGCGTGCCTAGCTCGCTGAGCAGAACTTCAAGTTCGCCGACCAAATTGTTGTGCCTGAGCCTCAAAGCTTCCATAAGCTCTTTGGCGGCTTCAAACGCGACCGTTGCTTCTTGCGCGCGTTGCGCAGCGGCTTGTACGGTGGCTTTATCGTCTCCCTTGCCTTCCGCCAAAGTGCGAGCCATTTGTGTCAAACGAGCCGCGATTTCGCGACGCTCAAGTAAGCACGTACGCAGTTGATAGTAAATCGCTTGCGGGTGTGCCTGAATGACGCGGAACAAAATAGCCTTGACGTGTGGGGCTTCGCTGTGCGCGAGAGACAACAATAATTGCGGAATCCAAGGAATCCAAATCCATGTCGGTAACGTGTCGATGTGTCTAGCGAGCGCGGCGCCAACAGCCTGCGAATTTGCGCTGAACGCGAGCATTCGGATGATATTGATGAGCTCGTGTCGCTTCTCCTGAACGTTATTCTTCACGCCTTGGAGGTAGCACGTCGCCGTTTGTTGCACCCAGTTCGCTGAAGAGTCGTCTTGTCGATCTCGGCAAAAGTTACCCCATGATATCCAAGCGTCACTGAGTTGTTTGCAAAGTGACACTGCTGTAGAATATGACGAGTTTGCCGAATCAAATTCTTGCAATTGTTCCTGGAACTTGGCGCGAAGGCAGAAGAGTTCGGCCTTTTGCGGCGGCGAAAAGAATTCAAGACTCGTCGACTCAAGAAGATTGAGACCTGTGACGGCTTGATCTTCAAGTGCGAGATACGACTGGCACTGTTCACGAAGCTTAGCGAACGCTTCGGAGACTTCGACTTGCCCTTGATGTCGAGAAAGAATCGCCAAGGCTACTTCGGGCATGCGCTGCTTGCGCACTGCAGTCGCAAATCTATTCAAGCTCCATGCGCGCTCGCGCTGCCCAAGTTGATCAAGCTGCTGCGTTGTTTGCAACATCGCTGGATTTTGTTCGCCAATTTGCTTGGCCGCGTGTGTCATAATGTTGTGCATGTTTCCGCGCCACATTAAAATTTCACTCCACCAAGGCACTGGGTCCCAGTCGTTCGGTGTGCGTAAGCGCCAAGTTTCCATGATGTCCTGCACCAAAGTGCGGTTATTGACTAAACCTTGTACGCCACGACGTTGCGTATTCGACAGCTCGAGTAGGATTCGCGTCGATTCTTGCACTTCCGCAATAGCATTGAACATATGAAGCGACGGAATGTGACACGTCGATCCCGTCTCTGGAAGACGCCACCAGCGATCGAGAGAACTCTTCACAGCATGCGCCCAATGTTGTTCGGCTTCACGTACTCGTCCACTGACTAGCGAAGCAAACGCACGAACAGTGATAATTTCTGGTGTTTCTTCAATTTCATTGAGAGATCCGCTCGGCATGAGTTCTTTCACGCCTGTCCAATCGGACAAACGCCACATGCTTTGCACCATCAACTCGCTGTGTTCGACAGTTCTGCTGAAATCAGAAATCAAATCCCATTGGTTAAGCTGCTTTGCGGAGTTCAGCCACTGCGTTTCCCATAGACACATTTCAGTTTTCGACACACCAGGTGCTTGCCCAGCTGTTGCGCGTTGAATACCCTTGAAGAACACTTCTTGGGCGTGTTGCCAATGCCCGTGCTGGACAAGAGACAATCCGGCGCGAGTGATGTCAGATTGACATCTTTGCGTCCAAAGACCCACAAGAACGTCGTTTTCGCTTAGCAGACGGTACAGTTCGCTCAATGCATCGAAGCAACGCGCTTCTTGCGGGTAGCGCACGACGTGATTTTCGAGCAACGCAATGGCAGTGTGCCAAGCATTGAACGTTTTGCCAAGAAATTTGATCAGCTCACTTGGAATCTTAAGTTGCGGCTGAGACAAAGAGATCCCTTCCAATAGCGCCTGGATGACATTCGGGCGCACTGCAGCCTGTCGAAGGTGCGACTCTTTACTCAGCAGGCCAATCATTGGCTTGGCAAGTTGGAGCTGCTCTTCGCGCTGAAGCGTGGCCCACACGATGGGGAAAATCAGAACCCACAAGTAGTACGCAATATTCGCATTTCTAGTCGCAACTTGTCGAAGAGGGGTCATCAAATCAACGACACGAATCGATGCCTTGTCGTGCAAAAATGCTGCGTGTCTTTGAATTAGCTCATTGACTTCAGATGAGGCCGCCTTTGCGTTCTTTGGCTTGGCCGGAACATCCACTGGCTTCTTTGTCTCTGGATCATTCGGCAACAAGGACGCGATTAACGCGCTGTTGGGAGCCAATGCGATTCGCTCATCTTCGGCAAGTGTACTGAGAATCAAATCCAAACCTTGCATTAACCAGAAAGTGTCCGCCATGGCATCCCAGTCTTGAATAGTCAAGATGTACTGCAAACGCTGGAACAGCGTTTTACCGATGGCTTCGTGGTAGAGCGCGAAGAACTTATCACGCAATTCTGGTCGACGCGTACGTAACCCAAGCAAGTGCGTGCGTTCAACTTTTAAGAAAACTTCGCTTCGCAAGGCTTGATCATGTTTGCCTTCTGCTGCACAGAGTTTGTAAATGGTGTCTAGGAGTTTCTCCTCCCATTCTTGCGTCTGTGTGATCGCAAGGCCCATACGCGTAAGCTGAGCGAGCTTCGACAAAAATAACACGGTCTCTTTAGCATTCAAGCTGCCCGCGCGTGTCGCCTTTTCTTCTTCCGAAATTGGCTCACCGAGAGTGGAATCATCAGTCCATGCGACCATTGCATCGAGAATGGCCATTAGGACGTTCCCGTGCGTCGCCTTGTCATTGATCAGCTGAAGAAGGAGGCGAAGGAACACCTGCTTGTGTTCAGAGCCACTGGCAATAATGACACGCACGGAAATCAACTTGATGCATTCAACCATACAATGTGCGACGCTGCCATACGCAGGCTGAACAACCTCCGGTGGAGGTTGACCACGTTTGGGCTGGTCCGTCTGCAACTCGCCTGCGGCAGAAGCTGCATTCAGTTCAACCGTTAAGCGCGCGAGAAGCTTCATCAAAGGTGCCAAATGTATGTCGACACTACTTGGCTTGTGTTTTGCCAGGGCACTGCTGACTTTTAGAACGCAGATGAGAGACGGGTTTGCTTGGCTTTCGTTCGGCGCTTCAGCCTGCTCGCCGGCGGCGCCCGCACATTTCTCATACAATCCCGCAAGAGCCTCTCTGAGTTCGATTGCACTTTCAGCGTATTCCGAATTATCCAGTGCCTTACACGATGCACTCACAACTTCACCAAGAAGATCGTGCACCGCTTTACTCTGAGATGCGTAACACGGTTCCAAGAGAAGAGTTATTTGCTGAATGTTTTCGCTCACAAACTCGTACTCTTCGGTCAGCAGTGCCGTTTTCAATACCAACAGACCCATAACGAGCGTAGTCGTTTGGTCTCGTCCAGCTTGCTTTGCAAGGTTGAGGAGCTTGTCGATGAAAGAAAATTTGATACGCACACCTGGCCACATTTTCAACGCTCGAGACAAAAGCGTAAGCGCGCGATCATTCAAAGGCTTGGCGTCCGGCTCTTTGCTTTCTCCAGTGATGAAAGACATACGGACAAGGAAATTAATGATAATTTCAGCCATGTTTGAAGACGGCTTGAACTCCTCATCGACGACGCCGATGGATGGCATGGACTTGAGTGTTTCCGTCTCCGGCAAATCGCTCACCATTTCTTCATTCTCTTCATCGTCCTCCTTAGAACTCTTCTTGGTAGAACGAGAACCACGAGTAGCGCGTCCGGGAGATTTTGATTCAGTGTCGTCCTTTTTCGTTTTCTTACCACTCTTCTTTCCGCGTCTTGGAGTCGTGGGTTCCTCTTCTTTATCTGGACTTTCATCGGCCTTGCGTTTACCAGGATTCGAAGCGCTCGGTAAGTGCTTCACATCACCAGCACCCGATAGTCTATCCGTCTCCCAGTTCATAATGAGCTCGACGAGGTCAATAGAAAGTGATCGATTTGCTTGTGACGAACTCGTAGGCAACCCCAAGCGCGATAAAGAATTGACCATTTGTGGAACGAACTGCGCTCTCGATGAATAGAAGAATTTGGAGTGGCGAGAAATCAGGTTCCATATGTGCACGAGTTGCGGGAACGAGTGACCGTCTTCGACCAGACTCTTCTTCGTATATCTAATCCAAATCGGATACTTGTGGTCACCTTGCGACAATCGAATCGGTAAAGCTGGAGTGAGCGCGTCGAGCGCTTCCGTCACCAATTCCGCTTGTTCGGGTTGGCAAGCGCGGAGCAGCGCGACAAACACTTGTAAGATGATCTTCTCGGGTGCTTGATAAGCCTGCAAAAAGTAGCTGACATTTACGAACGCCCACTGCTTGCTCGACGATTCATCGCGCTTGAGATGGTTCCAACCAAACTTGATGAGCTCCTTGCGGTGCTTTACCAAGTCTTCGGGTAAATTGCGAATGAGCAACGTACTCAGCTGAAGCAGTTGCACTCGTAGAGTCTCAGAGTAAATCGTCTTGTCGTCCTCATCTGCGGGGTCCAAGACGTCTGAAACGAAGCTGTCAATGAGATCCTCATCTAGGGATGCTTGTGCCGCATCCATAGCCTCAGATGAATCTTGACACCCAACGAGCACTTTTTGAAGCATTGGAATGACAAGCACCTGGAGGGCGCACACCAAAACCTGCGGATCGGCGTCGGATTCCGCTTCCGCCTCTTCGTTGAATTGATCTATGAACTCTTTGAATACAGCCTTTCGCTCTCTCGGTTCGTACAGATTGACAACCTCATTTGTGATGAATTCACGTACAAACGTGTAGTCAACTGAACTTCTGTTGCAAAGCACTGGCATGAGCTTGAAGAGTAAATGTACTTGAGAACGATCGTGCCTCATCACAGAGATGAAGCACTTTACGAGATACTTGGTTTCCATCATAGACTCGAGCGAGTTTGTGTCCTCGTTGTTCAAGCGTTCCATACGATCATCGCTACTCCAACTTTCTTCCAAGCGTTCGATGACGCTCGGCTCTTCAGAAAGCCATTCTGGCGCCAGGGTCACCATAGTTGAAAGTAATTTCAAGCCGTTGTAATACGAGAGTTTATCATCCGAATTCTTTTCGACGCCTTGCGTAGCGAGCTCGTCAAGTTCGTCATCCGATTCGCCGTCCACGTTGAAGATAATTTTCATGAGCTTTGAAGAATTCGCGCAGAGCGTCTTCAAAAGCTCGTTACCTTCGGGGAGTTGAATGATGCGGATGAATCGCGCAAAGTAGTCCGGCTGATCGATTCTCGCCAAGAAGAATTCAACAGATTCTTTTGGATACTTGGCCAAGAATTTGGTAAGCGGGACAATGTACAATGAGTTTACTTCGCTGTACACGCTCTCGGGTGGCATGGTGGATTCAATCGCCATGATGTCGCGCACCAAGGGACTGATAAAATCATATGGCAGCAAGCGCTTTTCATTCGGCTTCAATTCTGCTTTTCCATCACGAAGTTTTGGTAACAAGTGGAATAAGTTCACGATCGCCGCAATAAGCTTCACATCCTTGGGGGATTTCTTGAACTGTCCCGGTGCGACCGGGGCGTTTGCGTCCAACTCGAGCCAGTATTTGATGTGCTCAAGGAGCTTTTCTCCCAAAGTTGGGCTGAACCACTCAGAAAGGAGCTCGAGTAAATACTCAAGCGCCCCAAGCAAAGGAATAGAGAGCTTGGAAAGATGCTGCAAATTCATCAAAATCGGACTCACTGACTGCTTCAACGTATTCTTGTTCATGTGTGGTTTCACTTGCACCAAACCGAGCTTAGCAATGGCCACGATAGCTGCATTTCGAGATGTTAAACTCGAGAAAAGAACCGTAGAAATGCGTTCGCGCAACGCAAGAAGCGACGGTGTCGCTTCGGTGCTCGACAACTCAGGCGTACTCAACGCCGTGCTGAGTAGTTGCACGCATGACTGCCTCAATGTCGAGAGACGCTCGTTCTCACTCGTTTCGACATTCATGATGGATTGGTCCTCACTTTCAGCAATGGACAACGCATCTTGGATCACGACCAAGTAGTTATTTTCGAGCTTGATTAACGGTGGCGATGCACTCAAACAAAACGTCATAAATTTGACCATTTGGATCTGAGAGAGCACGTGACGGCTTTGAAGTGGACGTTCTACGAGCGCCGTCATCATTTCATCCTTGAGCTGCAGCAATTCTCGCATCGGTGTGTTCGTGCGCTTTGAGATACCGACAAGCGCCTGCTCGACAGCAGCGCGCGAACTGCACGCACCTGACACGCTACAAAGCTCTTCGACAAGGACGTCGACGCCAGCTTCAACACTCGATTCTTCACCTCGAAGCGTAGCACTAGCTGGCACGCACCTTTCGATGATGCGCAAAAACACCTCCGTCGCCTCCTTTGTCTGCGACGCTGCATGCACTGGTAGAGACTGAATCGCTCGAATCAGCGCTGGAATCACACTAGCAAGCTGCTTCTTCATAATCACCGCGGGTAAGCACTTGTACATCGCATCCAACGCGACAACGCCACCGATTATGCTATGGTGGTTCTTTCTGTAGCAGCAGTGCACCAAGCGCGGCATCAACGCATCAATGAACGCCGCAAGTATCGGATACGAACTTGCATCTACATCCATCGGAGATACGCTGTCAGCCTTGGACTTTTTACCCTTCTTCGGCGTACCACTGGGCTTGTCTAGACTATCTTCTAAAGCTTGGAGCTCAACCAGCTCATCCTTTGATAAAATGAGCACCGCATCAATAAACGTCTGAATCGTCTTCAACGTCGCCTTAATGTGCATTTGCTTTCCAGCCTCAAATGAAATCATGAGAGCGTCTAAGAATAACGTGGCGTTTAGGACTTTGAGATTCGTCAATCGAGGGCGTTCGATGGAATCTTCATTCATTGGAGATGGCGGAGATGACTCGGGCTTCAAGGCGTTACTCACGAACAACATGGCCATGTGTTCACAGATATTGTCCACAAAGCGCTCATCAGTCTCCTTGAGCAACGGATCGCACTCTGCGCCGATGACGGTGACGACTAATTGCTTGAATATGCCTTGCTCCGCCATCAGCTGACTCTTCGTCTTGTTTCCCAAAGACGTTCTTGATTCTATGTTTTGACGTGCGTCTACCTTTTCACCCCAGCCATTTGTAACAGCGACTTCGAGAGCGCTTGCTATATCGTCTTGCGTGCCAGAGAACGCGTGACCGGCGTTGAGGTTCAACACGGACATCAAACATGTGCGAATAAACGCCAACGCCTGTCGTCTGTGTCGAATCAATGCTTCCGATGCTTTGATATTTGGAATCATTGGCGTAGACAAAATATTTTGCATCAACACGATGCATCTGTCGAGGGGCACGAGGAATGACGTCTCGGGCTTGAACATCAGTATCATACGGAGTCCATGCTCTGGGTTTCCCTTGGCATCCAACTCTAATGGATCGCGAAGAAACGCACGATTGCGTCCACCAAGTTTGCCTAAAAGCTGCATCGCCTTGGCGCCGAAAGGTGACCCACTTTGCTGCGGTTTGAGCATCGCCCAAAGCGCGAGCATCAAGTCGGATTCAACTTCAGCAATGCACGGATCTAAGAACTCCGGATTGAGTGAATCGACCCAGAACTCTAATGTTCGCAAACCTAATAGATTCAACTCGCTCACTGGCGCGCGCAACGCCTTACATAGCGGAGTCGCAAGCTTCGGTAAATGTGGGAGAATTGACGACAAACGCGCCGGCAAAATCAAACACAGTTCGACGACAGTGTCGTGCAAGTCGTGCGGGTCTGGTCCATCAAGCAAAGAAAGTAAACAATCCAAAGCTGCCGCTAAAATAGGCACAACTTCACGATAAAGCACGTCGAACTTGGCTTGCGCCATGGCTCGAAACAAGTACCGTAATAAACGCACGTACGCCGACGGATTCTCAATGTCTCGAATAGCTTTCAAACACGCCTCAATCATTGGAATCACGTGCGCCGCGAGAACTGCTTCACAGTTACTATGCTTGCTAACTGCATGTAAAAGCAAAGAGAAGAGCTTGAGCACCAGTTGCGCTTCTTGCGAAGATGGATCATTGAGACACGTCAGCTTTTGTTCCAATAAGTACGTCACCAGGGCGTCAGCAAAATATTTGCACAGCTTTTGATTTCCTAAAAGTAAGTGCGGAACTTGAACCATTGTCGGCAACTCGAGCATTCCCTTGAAGAAGTGATCAAAGTGCAAGCAAATGATGTCAACGAAATTCCTCGCCTCCAAAACCACCAACGCCTCTGAAAAGTGAGCGCACATTTCGGAGCACTCTGTGCCTCTGAACAACTGCATAGATTTCATGCCGTTACGGATGAAACCAGCAGCGCGCTTGAGCTCGGTGTGATTCAACCCAGACGCCGGTGTCACTGCTTCGGGCCCAAAGTTAGTGATGCTCCATAGCAATGTTTTCATACCAATTGTGAGCGTTTTCACGATCGCCTTCGTGTCCGATAGCGACTTCAACTTCTCGTGACTGGGCATCTTGGGGACTTCGGTTTTTGCCGAGTCATCTTTCTCTGAACCGCTCGCGTCGGCGCGTTTTGGCGTCGTCGGCGGCATTGCAGCGCGCGTTTCTTGTTCAGATTTTTCTTTCTCGTTCGGTTGCGTTTCATCGTTCATTTTCGCTTTCGCCTCGATAACCTTCTCCAACTCATCCGCAGTCACTAAGAGCTCAGCGATTTGAGGTCGTAACGATCGAAACTTGGCAACCGTGGCGTACAGGATGCGAATCAAGAACTGTCGCGCCTCTGTCGCTTGCGCAGCATCAGCACGCATCCTGAAGATAGACTCAACCAAATGATGCATCAGGCGTGCGCATGTCATGTGCGTGGATAATGGCAAAGTGTTATCCTGCATGTTACGGCTGAACACAACAATCGAGCGACGAATCTGGGGCAACGTCAACTCAGCCTTCATGTGGTGCACAAGCTCCGCGAGAAATGAGTACGCTAATGGTCGCAAACTTTCGATGCACTTTCGTCCCGTACCGACTAATACTTCGTCGTCCATCATCAAATCTAAGTGTTGGAAGAATCCTTTGCAAAATGTTTTCGATCCAAGAACGTGCCGAGTCGCCACCAAGAGCTCCTTGCGCGTCGCGACAACGTCTGGACAAGATTGCAGCAAACCAACGATTGCGGCTGAAATTGCCTCCTGATGCGGCTCAACTAATGATGCATTTCCACGAAGAAGGTACGTGATGAAACTCACGGTCTTCACTTGCGCGGCTTTCAAATCTATGTAAACATTCTGAGCTTCTTCAGACATTGCACTGAAATCGCCGCCACCCAACCCCGTGACGTGTACCATGAGCGGAAGTATTTCCGCCACGCTACTCTGAATATTTTGATTGTACAACTGAAACAGCAACATCACAATTAATGGACATTCTGTCATAACCTTGAAGGACTTTGTGCCTTGTAACTCACACGACGATGGTAACTTGTCCTTCTTTGCCCGCTTGCGACCATCTCCGCCCAATAGCTCCGCGATTGTCTCCTCAGTACCTTGGTAAACATCCTTTACGAAACTCAGGAAAGGCAATGCCTTCTTATTCATAGATGGTCTAAAATTACGATGCAAGTCAAAGATGATTCTCAGGCAAAGTAAGGCGTTCTTTTCATTCTCTTCCCGCAACGGCGTCAACGCCAAGTCCAACAGTTCAGTCTCAAACGACCTTAAAATGTCGTTAAACGGTAGGCGATTCAAAATTTCGAACACAACGAATCGAAGAGTATTCTCATCGTCATCCTCCAACGTCGGACTGGTCAAATTCGTCAACACTTCCTTAAATGCCGGGAAATAACTCTTCAAAAAGTTGCCATACTCGTTCGTGTGCACGATCTCAATCCCATCCTTCACCGCCGTTGCAACCTCTAAGCGCTCCGATGTCGTCGCTGATTTGTCCATCAATCGCCCGGCATTCGTTTCAAAGTCTGAAGGCCGCATCTCGCGTGTCGCGTGCTATCGCTCTAGTCGATTTCACGTCCCGCGAGCGCCGAATGTCCTGCCCTAGGTTGCCGATCGCGCGTCAAGACTCAAAATGCGGCGACGACGACGCTCGATGGTGCACCGACCGATGGTTATCACTCGTATCCACGCGCACGTGCGTGGTGTGAACGCAACTCGGGCGCAAACGCGGCGGCGCGTGCAGCGCTGTAACGGGAAATGTCAATTGCGATCGTTACAGAATTGGCCACATTGAGGGTATGGGCGCGTTGATTTTTTTCCCTCAGCGGTGGTTCGACGACGCGCGAAGAGCACGACTGTTGTCGTATAACGTGGCGACGATGACGTAAAACGTGTCAAATGATGAAATAACCGCAGAAAGTTGTATATATTAGAATAATACACGGTGAGAGTGAAGAGAGTGAAGCTAGGACGATGTATGTTGTAGAAAATTGAAACGTTAGCATACGTCGTCGTCTGAATCGGCGCCGGGTTTGATGGTCGCTTGTGGATCAATCGTTGGAGAACGTGCGACGTAGTCGGCGTCGTCGATCCACGTAAATCTACAGAGCACACCTGCGCATGATTTATGATCGTGGATATATGAGCCGTTGGGTGCAACCATTGGAACCATGCGTATTCCAGTGCGCAAGCCGGCGACAGGGACGTCGTAGTGCGCCAGGAACTCATCTCGACTGCCATCTCTATCCATGGCTGAAAACTGTAGCGCTGATAGCTCTGGCTCGCGAATTTCTATATCAAATGATTCGTCCCAAATTGGCTGCGCACGCGGACCTATTCTCTGATCTTGATAAATACTCGTACGTTTGGACTTGTGCGGCCCAACGAGCGCGTGTCGGTCGGCGACGCAACCGTACACGGAAATTTTGATCAAGCTATCGGGTGCAGACAGAAAATCAGCATCTTTAAAGTTGTCCCAACCAATACCAGCATAAACGTGCACGCGTAAAATCCTAGGTCGGATGGGTCGCGAAATCTTAGGATCTCGCAAGTACGCCGGTTTCTTCACGTAACCGCATCCTCCATTCATGGCAAACTTTGCAGCATTCGCCCAAATGTAGCGATCTTCAGCTTGAAAGTTCAACGCGACCAAAGATGCCCCAACGCTCCATGCGGGTGATGGATCGTAGTTGTTGCTCAACACGCGTTGACCTCCAGGGTACGTACGCAACAGATGACGACTCGTAAACTCTATGACGGTCTTCTCCTTCTCGGAGGCGAGTGTCTTCTTGACTTTGTTCTCACTCCAAGAGCATGAGAACTTCGAGGTCACCGTTATCGCTTCTTTGAAACTCTTAAACTTGGCATTTTGTATGGTGACGATATCAACAACACCGCTCTTGTCTAGGTCTGACTCATCTGTATCTGAGTCGCAGTCTGAACTATCCTCCTCACCTTGCGGTGCTGAATCGGGCAGCAAACTGCTCGTCTCATATTTCCGCCGATTAAACTTTGACTCCGTCATTGATGACTCCGTTAATGAATGACCAGGAGATTTACTCGAGCCTTCATTTACAATCGACCGCTTCGACTTTGTGCCCAACGATAGCGCATTTTTCACAGTGTCGAGGGTCTTCGCGAACGCTCCTTGCACGTCCTGCTTGTGATGCATCTTATCGCGGATGATAACCTTGTCCTTGAGTTCGAAGGGACTTGGCCATTCATTCATCACGTGGTCTTTTCCATCCGCCGGATACCATAATTTCTCCCCAAAGACTTCTTTCATGATCCTGGCCATAACCAACCGCTGTGGACGCGTAGCGTGGTTCTCCAACGTCACAATCACCGGATACCTGCTCGCCACGTGACCATACGTATTCACACATTTGATGGCATCCTCAAATAGCATCGGTCGCACCGCGGTGCCACCATGCGTGACAATTGGTCCGTTTCTCCCATCGTACACGTCCAACTCAATCACTCGACAGCCCGATTCGAGCGCGCGCTTAATCGCCTGTGTGCCCGACCGCGAAAACAATTGATCCCCCATTAAATACGTATTGTGCGACGAATTAATGAAATACTGCGACATCTCATCCTTCATCTCCTCGTCATCAACCTCGGTGTGCATCATCGGAAAATTCGACTCCGTCACCACCGCGAGCTTCATCGCCCGTTTCAACGACACCGTTGTCCCCGGCGCGACGGATTCCAACGCGCGCTCCGCCAGCGCCTCCGCATCCCCCTCACTCTCCCCTTGCACCTCCACCGCCCAACGCCTAATCGCATCCCGCGTCAACGAACGCTTCCCTTCACTATCCGTGTCGTAATACCCATCAAACACCACCGCACCCGCGTCAAACTTTGGATTGAACACGAATTTCCCATCCCAATGCTCGCGTCGCGATCCCGACGCACGCATGCACACGCTCGCGCACGCCCCCATCGCGGTTCACCCCCGCGCGGTCAACGACGGTGTAGAGGAAGTATTTTTTGCGTGGTTTCGCTCGAACGCGCGGGGCGTCGCGCCCGGCGCGGGGCGAGCAATGTGGCCGTGCGGAGGCGAATTGGCGCTTCACGTTTCAAGAGTTCCGCAACGCCGAATGTCCGAACGACCTCCAGTGGTCCGTGTTTGACATTCGTGATACTCGTGGCGACGACGACGACGACGACGACGACGGCACACGGCGCCGCGACGACGACGGCGACAACGGCGACGACGACGACGACGACGGCGATGACGACGACGACGACGACGACGACGACGGCGACGGCGACGCGCGCGTCATTCGCGCACCGGGCGGCGCGCACGCGCGCGCTGGCGAGGCGCGGGGCGGTGGTGACGCACGCTGCGGTGACCGCACGCGCGACGGCGCCGTTCGCGCGCGCGGGCGCGGCGAGGCGTGGGGCGGTGGTGACGCGCGCGAGCGCTGGGTTCGTGTTGAGGAACTGTGGGGATAAGTCTATGGCGCATTTGGATGCGCCAGTGCCGGTGCCGGGGGATTTGGAGATCAAACAACCGAAGAGCGTGATCGGGAGACAGATTAGCGCGGCGGTGAATTTGCCGATTGAAGTGCCGACGGTGAGTGGGGCGCATGCGATGATTGATTTGGTTGATGGTAAGGTGATGGTGACGGATTTGACGTCGACCAATGGGACGTTTATCGACGGGGAGGAGTTGCTGCCCGGCGTGCCGACGCAACTGTTAGTGGGTGGCGAAGTCATATTCGGGGACGAGTTCTTGGCGAGATTTGAGCTCGTGCAACAGCAAGTCGATGCGGCCAAATGACTGATCGAAGGCATTGTGCCTCGGCGACGGTGACCGGGTGCGCGCCTCGCCTCAAGAGCGCGGACGCGCGCGTTGTAATAATATGTGAAGCGCAACACACTTCAAGCTCGTCCAATGTCGCTTTTTCTCTGCCGTCGGCATCGTGTACACATCATACTATAACTATTATATCGCGCGGCGCGTACTTACTGCATAAAATCTACTGCGGTTGTGGCCGACTTTGAACGACGACGACGTCGTCGCCGAGGAATCCACCTTCGACGTCTTGCGCCAAACCAAACTCGGATTCTAATGTATTCGTAATCTCGAGCAACTTTTTACCGATCGCATTCCTTGCTTCGACACTCGTACTCAAATCTTGGCGCGTGTAATCGACGCACTCAACGACAACTTGACCAGCGTTTGGCGGCGTCGCGCGGGACCGCAAAGACGTGGCGTGATTGGCGTACGCCAAAACATCAACCTTGCCCGTGTTGCGATCAATCTCAAAGCGCCACGGCGTGCCATCCGTACCATTTGCAAGCGTTTCACCTAGTCCAACGCACAGTTCGGCTTGCACAGAAGTTTTACCTCGAATAGGTGACTGCGTGTGGAGCACGAAAGAGAGCGCATTCGCTGACATTTCCTGCGCAAACACCGCCATGCGCGCGTCTGCTTGTTTCACGCCCGCGACGCGACGAGCGAGTACGGCGCGACGCGAGTACAGTGACGCCCATACATCCGATATTGCACGCTGAACGTCACCGACGTTTACCGCATCGACACCGATGACGCTTTCATACAATCCGGCGGCGGACATGCCGCTCAAATCTTCGACGTTCGCGCTCGAGCGCACGACGAGACGCATCCCTGGATCGGCATGCGAGCACACGTGCTCGATGACAGCCTCTGGTGGGAGTGTATTTGAGATGAACTCTTGCATGGCGGCACACGCGTCGTCAATATTATCGAGAGCGACCGTTTCAAGCGTGGAGAGAAGCTGTGCGAATCGATTCGCATCACTCACCGCAGCCTCCATGCAACCGAAAGGTAATACAAAGCCTTCCGGTGCTTTAAAGTTGCCATGCTTGTGCGCCAGATTCATTAATTGACTGCATGTCGCCGCTTTAGCGCCTGAATTCATCAGCGTCGCATCTTCAATGGCAATCCAAGTCACTTTATTTACCGTATCACACGCAATCGGAGCGACGGCGTCCACCCGCTCATCGGCACAAGATGCGTTGGAGTCCGAACTCGCATTAAAATCACGTATTTCTGTGCCGTGTGCGGTAGTGGACATAAACGTCTCCTTGCCTAAGCGCTCACGAACCTTACTGAGAGCGTCTGCGCTCAACGCGCTCACGAGTGGCGTACGATCCTGCCGAGCGCGAATCGCCAAATGTGACAAGTGCGCAAGCTCCTGGCGCAGAATGACCCCCTTGACGTTCAACCCAGCCGATGATATTTCTTCGTCGCCGTCAACTTCGTTGACAAGCGCGATGATATCGTGATCACCTTGTGCGCGTACGGATTCCGCGGTCAATCGTTCCAGCTCCACGAGCGTTCCTCGCGCTTCGCCGAGCACGATTGGATCGAATCCATCGCCTTGGACTTTTGATTCCACCGCGTACATCATCATCGTCACCGTACGCGAGAGTTGAAAGGGTATACCAGCGCGAATGACAGATTCGACAAACGTACTCCCAACGAACGCATCTAAACCAAAAGCGTTCGCGAGCTCAACGGGGGCGCGCAAAAATCCATCCATCGCGGCGTTTGTATGCGATTCAATCAGGCGTTTGGTGCGTTGAAGCGTCGCCTTCATGCGTCTCGCAGATTCATCGTCGTGCATTGCCGAACCTGATTTTGACCACGTCACGATCTCTCTCGCCGTCGTACTTGCCTCGAGAGCCTTCCACCCAGACAGACCGATGTGCTTCAACGCGTACGACGAAACGCTCGAAGCGTAACGCCAAGCCTCATCGTTTCTGTCACCGTCGGCCATTGCATTGGAGGCCTCCATGACGTTATTTGCACGCGAAAGCAACACGAAAGCGTACTCTTCGAGCGCCATTTCGGCTTGTCGCCATGCATGTCGTTGTCGGACGGATTCGTCGGGGGCGTCGTTGCGCATGCCAGTGCTTAAACCAGCGCAAAAATAGGCGCGTAATTCAGTGGCAACTTCGAGCGCGCGGCGAATTAAATGACCTTCATCCCCAAACCACCCATCGTGGGCATGGTCTAAGCTGTTGTGAGCATTAATGAGCTCGGTCACGAGCGGCTGTGACTCCTCATCGAGCGTCTCGACCAAGCTTTCCAAGCGCTCGAAAACTCCACTGGCGTTGAAGAAGCGCTTGAGCTCCGCATAGAACGTTTTGAATTCTCGAACAAAATCTTCCGAATACTCCCCAGGTGATATCGTGATTCGCTTAAGAACCATTTCTGTAGCGACTAAATCCTCCGGACCGGCGTTGCGATGCAACTTGTTCTGAATCGTGTGCTTGATGGTTTGCTTCAAGTCTTGAGGAATATCGTTTCGGTGCGCAATGTCGCGAATGCGAGTTAATGGCACGGCCGTGGTGAACTCTTCGTTGAACGAAGGTAACCAAGGGTGGATGTGGCGCATCAACAGTCGTTCAACTTCACCCAAATCTGTGCCGTGTCTGTACATCGCTCCCTGAATTTGTTCCATACTAATGAAAATTCCACGCCCAACTTTTGCCGGACCGTTCGGGCGACGGTGACCACCGCTCTCGACGCATTTAATCGTCCCCGTGCTCACCCAGCGTAAATACGTCGCACACGCAGCAAGTTTATCGCGCGTGATTTCCCGACCGATGCCGATTTCATTTGCTACGACGGCGAGCTTCTCAAACCATGAACCCCCATCTTTGTCACCCAAAACCACAGCCTTGGCGGCACTGCCTTCGACTAACCCGCTCACGTCCCACTTCATCGTAGACGGTCGTTCATTGGTGTGCTCGTTCGCTTGCATTAAGCGCACGGCGCCCGACCACGTTGGTGCGGATTCGGCTTCTGTAACAACCGCCGGCGGAGCCTCAACCGTCTGCACCTCCACCGGTGCCGCCATGGGAGCGCCTTTGTCTGACGTCGACACATCGCACTCACCGTGACCGAGCCGAGCGGAAATCACGCACGCATCGCCGCGACTCCCGACAATAGTTGCTCGTTTGTTATCGCCGCCTTCCCAATCGACGTCGCCGCTCGCGCGACGCGTCACCGCCTTGAACTCCAACATCTGACCTGCTCGCACGCGTACGGTGCCGATCCAGATATTACCATCACTCCACGCGAGTTCGACGCCGCGATCGACGTTCCATGCGCCGATACAGTCGTCGTCTCCGACGATGAAGACGACGTCCCCGAAGCCAACCTCGGCGGCGACGCGAAAGCGAACCTCGACGGCGTCATCGTCGCTCGCATTCGACGCTCGCACGTGCGAACGGGCGACCGCACGATGCGCGCGCACCCGTGCGTTGCGCCCAAAAGACGGCACACAGACGCGCGATGCGGCGACGCGCGCCGCTGACGCCATGCGCGATTGAGGTCACTTTTTTGCGTTTTTCGCGTAAGTGTGTCGTCACTTCGCGCGCGCGTGCGATGTAAAGTGGTACACAAGTTGTTTTACACTAGGCGCAGGAGTTCTTTTCTGCGGCGCGATGAGAACGCGCTATGCCGCGCGCGCTAGAATGCAGTCAACGATGCTCGCGACTTCGAGAGCCGAGCCTCTGGCGAGCGTGACGCCGGCGCCGCCGTGCCCGACGCAATGCACGACGCGCGTATCGCCATATACTTTATCGTCGAGCTCGAGGCGCACGGTCGATCGAGATGGTCTCAGGCCCACGCGCGTGCCGACGATGAGGCTGCGGTCGAGTTCGGGCCACAGACGTTGACATTTGCGAATAATGTCTTCTTCGTCCTCTGCGCTCGGCTGGACGTCAAAAGAGCCAACCTGCGCGGTGCCGCCGAGCACGGTGACGTCGGAGCGTGGAATTAAGTACGCCAAGTCAGTGGTGGATGAATCGTCAAACATTCCGACGTCGCAGTCTTGCTTTATGTACACGACCTGGCCTCGTATGGGAACAATTTCGTCGTCGTCAAACATGTCGCGCGCGCCCAATCCCGCACAGTTAATCACCAACGGTGCCTGTGCGTCCTCCACGCGATCTAATTTACGACGCTCAAAGGTTACGCCTCGTGACTTGCACGCGTCGACGAGCCATGGTAAAAATTTGGGCATCTCAACGACGGGGACATCAAACTCAAAGCCGCCGACGTAACTCGCCGGTACGTCGTCTTTCGACAGTTCTGCAAAGTACTCTATACCGCTTGCCCATCCCGGAACAGCCGCATCGGTGGTCTTCAATAGCTCTCGACAACGTCGCATCTCCACGCCGCATCGTTCGCCGCCCTCGCGCGCGCGTAGTTCAACAAACCATGAATAGCTTTGGAGCGCCCACGCGTCCGCGCGCTCCTTTGGACGCACGAGAAAAGGGTACCAAAACGCCGCCGCGACGTCGCTCGTGGTGTCGGGAGAGAACTTTTCGGCGATGACGGTGACGTCGTATTTGTCGCGTTCGGCGAGCGTCAGCGCGCACGTGAGCCCGAGCACGCCCGCGCCTATGACGACGACGCTGGGCTTGTGCTCAACCGCGCGCGCGGCGGTCAAGTCTGCGCGCGCGCGTGGTCGCGATGCGCATCGCGGCGTGTGAATCGAGTGCGATCGTTGCGGTGCGGTGCACGCGAACATCGCGGCACCGCGCCGCGAAGTGTCGCCTTGTAAGGCGCGGAGCGTCAACTGTTTTGTTGAGAAACGGCGTTTTGAGTGAAGCTAAAAATCTAATAACAACACGCGCACAAATGCTCATCAATACCTAAAGTCTCCTATGTCGCTTTCGAAAACGATAGCGTGGGCTCACTTCTTCGCCGGCTCGGCTTCTTTAGCGCGAGTGTTGACAAAGTAGATGCCCACGAGCGTGACCAACGCTCCCGCGAGTTGCGTCTCGTCGAGCGTCTCGCCGAGCGCAAAGTATCCCAGTGCGGTAGCAAACATCGGCGTGAGAAATGTCAGCGAACTCAACTTCGTCAACGAACCTTTTGATGCAAAGTAAAAGAATGCTCCGTATGCCAAGGCGCCGCCAAACACCGACGCGTACGCGAGCGACGCCACGTCGCCTCCGCTCAAGTGCATGTTCGCGTACATCTCTGGTTCGGATGCGATAGAATACGCCAACAGCGGCACGCCGCCGAGTACCATGTGCCAACCGGTGGCCATGACTGGGTCGACGTACTTGCACACCCAACGCACCATGACGGTGCCGACCGCCATGGATTGCGCCGCGAGCAACATCCACCACTCGCCGCTGTCCCACAAATTTCCATCAAAATTCAACACATTCATCGTCGCATTGGGGCCGTCACCATTTAATATCGACGTTAACACCTCTGGCGGCGCCTCGAGAAGCACCAAACCGAGAACGCCGAGCATGAGGCCCGCGACGCCCTCCGCGCCGAGCGTCTCGCCAAAGAGCAACGACGCCAACACCGCCACCGTGAGCGGTTGAGAATCAATAATCACCGACCCCAAACCCGCTGACGTGCGCTGCAATCCTTCAGCCAAGCACCCTTGGAACATGGTGGCGTCGACGAGGGCAAACGCGGCGATGGCGCCCCACGCCGCGCCCGTCTTTGGCATCGGACGACCTTTACTCAACGCCCACGCCACGAGCAACGCGCCCGCGGGAATCAATCGAATCGTCGCCACGAACATCGGACTCGTCGCGGGTAAAACGCCCTTCATCGCCACCATGGATGTGCCCCACAAAAAGAACGGCGCCACGAGCGCCGCGCCGCCCAACGTTTTACTCGTCGTAGACGACGTCTTCAGCCGCCGCTGCTGCGTCGCCGCCGCCACCTCCACCTCCACCCCGCCCCCTAAATCCAAATCACACGATGCATCCATACCAACCCCAACGCACTCCACCCCACGCTCGTCGTCACCGCCGAAGACGACGTCATCGCTCGGAATCGCGCGCTCCGCGCCCTTCGTCGCCCTCCCGACGCGCGCGGCGTCACCCTCCGCGACGCCATCGACCGCATCACCCACCCCCGACGTCGACGTCGACGTCGACGTCGAACCCACCATCCCCGAATCCTCGGCGCGAACGACGCCACCACCGCCACGCCGCGTTCGCATCATCGTCGTCACCCGCATCATCGCCATCGACCTCGGTCGACACCCGCGCCGCATCGACCGCCATCCGTCGTCGTACGCGCGCGACGCCCGCGTCGTCGTCGACGCGCGACACCGCGGCGGCGCCGACGCGGCACTCATCGCGCACGCCATCGCGTGCATCCGCGCGCGCGCGAATGCGATGATGATGACGTCGTAATGATGATGACGCGTCGGCATCCATGGTGTGTGTACCCCACTCGTGTGTGTACCCCACTCGTGTATGTACCCCCACCCGTGTGTACCCCCACTATCAGAGCCGTTGCGCCATCGCCACGAAAATGCGCAATGCGCGCGTCGTCGTCGTCGTCGTCGTCGTCGTCGTCGTCACCCGCACACGCCGCCTCGCAAACGCGCCCCGCGAGATGGTGGCCAGCATGCACGTACGTCATCTCGCACATCCCCCGCACCCATTCGCACGTCGCGTACGCATCGATCGACGCGCGCATCATCGACCACGGGCGCGATTCCAATTCTAGGGCTCGCGAGTCACGACCACAGGCGACAGGCCCTCGCGGGCGACGGACGAAACGGTTCGTGTTCCCCGGTGGACGACGATGCGACGACGCGACGACCGACGCGAGTGCGTGCACGCGTGACTGACGTTTGGGTTCGTGCGTTCGCGCGCCCGTCGCAGATGCATCGCGCGGTGCTCGATAAGGTGCGTGGGTGAAGACGCGCGCGCGCGCGCGACGCCGATGCGACGGGCGCGACAGTGGGTGCGGGGGATGCGAACGGCTAGTTTGCGCCAGAGGCGGCCGCGCTAAACGCGCGTACGCGTGGGTGGTGAATGGGAGTGGTTGACTGACGGGACACGTGTGCGCGTTCGTGTGATATTGCGTAGCAGGATGAGTCGTCTGGGGCGCCGTTGAAACCGCCGAAACGGGCGCTGACGGCGTATTTGATCTTTTGCGGGAAGCATCGGCAGCGGGTGATGCGGGAGGTGCACCCGAATAAAACTGGAAAGTTTTCGCGAGATGAGATGCAGCTCGTGACGGTGGCGTTGGCGAATATGTGGAATAATATTTCGCCTCAAGAGATGGCGGAGGTCAAGGCGAAGGCGGCCGAGGCGAAGGCGAAGTATGAGTTGGCGAAGGCGGCGTTTGAGCCGAATCAATTGAAAAAGTTGGCGCGCGCGCAGAAAAAGCCAAAGGGGGTCGTTGTCATCGAAGCGGTGGGTACGAAGCCAGTGCGTGCGCGGACGGCGTATTTGATTTACTGCGATCAACACCGCAAGGCGGTGATGAAACAAATTCATCCTGAGCCAGACGCCAAGTTCACTCGCGTGGAGATGCAATCAGTCACGAAGAGGTTGGCGGAGCTGTGGAATCGCGCTTCGGCAAAGGAGAAGGATGCGTGCAAGAAACAAGCGTTAAAGGAACTCGAAGAGTATCGTGTGCTCAAGGCCAACTATACCCCTCCGGTTTATGGTACTGCAAAGAAGCCGGCGGTCAAGGCGGCGTCAAAGGCGATGAACAAGCCCAAAAAGCCGCCCACCGCCTACTTGCTTTTCGCCGAAGAGTTGCGCCTCCGACTCAAGCAAGAAGAGCCGACGCTAGACCACGTAGAAGTGTCCAAGCGCATTTCTCAAGCGTGGAAGGGTATCGATCTCAATCTCAAGAAGGAATACCAACGCAAGGCGGACAAGGCGGCGACGAAGAGCGGCGGCGAACGTTTGCAGACGATGAATAATCAGTCCGTGCTGCAAGGCATTGAAATCATCCAACCGCAAAACTACCACGGTATGCTCGAACAATAAATGAACTGCTTGCCACAGTCGTGCAATAATGCAGTTTTTGCTACGATCTAAATGTTATCCATGAAATGTAACCGTCACTAACACTAATCAATGTCCATGTTCACGCGAGTACCCGCCGCGACGTAGAATGTTGTCGTATTAATCATAATCAATCTATGGCTACTGTACTACTGTAACAGTCTGTATTTGAGCGCACACTTTGGCTCACGCACCTTCAAGCATGCGAAGCGCGCGCTCCTCGAGACTTTCGATCGTTTGCGGCTCGTCGTTCGCCTTCATGCCCGCCACCGCCGGGTCAATCTTCCCAGATTTGCGCGGCGCAGGTGCGCGGTCGTCGCCAGAATCACTCATGAAACCGCTATCGGAAGCATCATCCATCGAGCCGTCGTCACCACCACCGAGTGTGTACTGAGGACCGTCATCGTCATCTGAACCTTCGGCGTTTTTAAGCTTGAGCTTCTTGCGCAACCTGCCTTCACGGAGACGCGCTTTTTCACGACCTTTATCCGCTCTATCTGCGGCCTTGCGCTCCGCAGCAATGTCGGCATATCTTGCCTTAACAGCGGCACGCAACGATTCACCTGGTGCGCTTACGTCTTCTATGCCACTCTTGACGCCAAGCGCTTGGAGCGGTGCCATCGACGTGCCTTCCTCATCGAATACGACGCGCTTATTCGCGCCGTGGCCGCTATCCTTGATGCGTAATTTACCCTTCAACGCACGCTTTCGCGCAATTTCGGCAGCCTTTTCATCGGCATTGTACTTCTTATCATCCTCTGAATCGCTCTCGGCATCGTCGCCGTCACCGAGTCGGTGGTTGGCGCGTTTGACATTCATAAACTCGTCGTCGTCGTCGTCGCCGTGTTCGACAACCAAGCCAAAGCGCCCACCACCCTTGCGCTGAATAACGCCCTCTTTTGGCATCGGCATTTCGGGTAACGATTCAGATTTCTCGTCTTCACTGTCATCGTCATCGTCGTCGTCCTCCTCCTCCTCGTCTTCGCTATCGTCGTCGTCGCTATCGTCCTCCTCCTTGGCTCTGTTTTTTGGTTCTTCGTCTGAAGCGTCGTCGCTGTCGTCGTCATCTTTACCGCCAGCACCTTGTAAGAATCGCAAACGCGGTGCGTTCGGTAATCCCATCGAAAACGAATATGCGTCAATGTCGAGTGTCTTAATATCAAACACTTTCTTGTTTGATTGTAAATACACCGACCGAAGGTAGCACACGACGGCGCGTTGGGACAGGTACTTCAAATCGGAGTCCTTTGAAAGCAAGCCTTGAATCGAACTTTGCACGCGCGACGACTGTTTTTTGGGGTTGAGTTTAATCGGTTTGAGCGGAACTTTAGCCTTTTCGAGCTCATTCATGAATTCAGCTTCGCCGGGTGTGAGAATGAGCAACCCTTTACCCGCCGCCGTGTATCTCGCCGTGCGACCGACGCGGTGAATGTACGTCGCCACGTCTTCCGGGCAATCGGCCTGAACCACCCAGTCAACGGATGGAAAGTCTAACCCTCGACTTGCGACATCCGTGGCAAACAATACTGTCTCTTTCGCGTTGCAAAAGTTGTAAAAAACGCCTTGTCTCCGGGCTTGTTTCAGTCGTCCGTGAATGCAACTCAACGGCACGCCGGGCCGCATACGTTTGAATATTTCGTACACAAATTTTACTTGCTTGCAGCTGGAAAAGAATATTAACGTTTTTGACGTCAAGTGCGTTTTAATGAACGACCAAAGTACCTCCATCTTCTTCTCCAGTGCACACGTGGTGACCATTTGTTGCAACTTTGGTGGAGTCGAGTGCACGCTTTCGGCGTGCACGGACAAGTACTCTGGATCTTTCAATCCCAATCGCGCCAAATCTTTCACACTCTTCGTCTGCGTCGCGCTAAACAACAAAGTCTGGCGATCTTTGGGAAGATTCTGCAGAATAGCATTCAAGGTTTTCGAAAACCCCAAGTCTAACATGCGGTCGGCTTCGTCGAGCACCAACACTTGCAATGAAATGCAGTCAAACATCGGTGTCTCGTCCATGTGCTGCAACAACCGCCCGGGCGTGCAAACTAATATATTCATTCTATCCACTCGATCCGCTTCGGCTTTCACGTCTTTACCGCCGATGAGCAAACCCGCAGACATCGAGTGTCGCGCGCCCACCTTGGTTAAGCATTGAAAAATCTGAATGGCCAACTCCCGCGTGGGTGAAATAATCAAGCCCCCGACGCCGTCTTGCCTGCCCCACTTTTTACGATACAACGTCTCAATTAGAGGAATGACGTACGCTAATGTCTTCCCACTGCCGGTTTTCGCTGCACCGAGCACGTCCCGTCCGCAAATCGCGTGCGGCAACGTCGCGCGCTGTATAGCCGTCATCTCCTTGTACTTGCACTCCTTCAACGCAATCTTCGTCGACGTACTGATGGGTAAGTGCGCGAACTTCCGTACTCCAGTCAATGACATATCACTCGCGCGGTCGCTTGACTTGCGTGGCGCGACCGCCATCGGATTTTCTCCGCTCGCTGGCTTGGTGTCCTCGATGATCGATTCGAGCTCTTGAATTTCCACATCGACGCGCGCCGACGCCGACAAACGCTTGCTCAGCTCTTTCTTCTTGATTAATTTACTTCGTTCATTGCCCTTGACGCCCATGGCGCGAGTCGCGGCGCGGCGCGCACGGGTGTGGCGTGTGTTTCCACGAGCGTTCGGTGGCGGCGGCGGCTGGAGGCCAAAAAAGTGCTTTTACAGTGGGGCGACGAAATGGTGTCGTGCGCGACGTTTTCGGGGATGTTTCAATGCATTGACGAATGGAACGCGATATATGTCGATGTGCGCGCGAGAGTGGTGCATATTTTATTGCATACGACGCATGCATCGGCAGTCTAACTACGACGCGTCGTGCGTTTGTAATTTCTCGGGTAGCCGATGCTCCGAAGATGGTAAAGAAACGACGGTATCAGCCTTCACTGTGACCTCATGAAGCGAGCGTCGATAGCGGTAACGAATGCGAAGGAACTTGTCTTCGCCTGGGCATGGGTCACAAAATCCGAGAAGGTCGGACATGGAGACGTTTTCGTACAAATCGAGCGTGTCGCCGTCCACCATGAATTGCGTTGCCTTGGTGACGTCTACGTAAGGCGGAGGTAACGTCGTGGGCGGCGGTGATTGCGGTGTCGCCGCTGATGGCGCACCGTCTTTGGATGCGGTCGACCCTCTCGCGCCTGGCGGCGCCCACGGCTTGAAGTCAGGAATGATTGGTGCATTCTTGACTTTGTTTGGTTTGGGATCAAACGCGCCGAACACCGCGGCTTCGATGACGAGGCCGCCGCGTGCTTGCGCGGCGCGAGCTTTTTTATCAGCCGCTGCCTCGATGACTTTCGCGTCATCAAATGCCGCACGCATGGCTGCCAATACAGCGCGTTTGTTTTGCTTTCGCGCCGCTAATTGACGTTTGCGGACGTAGCTAAGCACTATGGGCCTAACCAAGAAGCGACGCACCAAAATGAGTGCGATTGGTGGTAGCGTAAACGCCACGAGCGATTTACGCCAACTCACCAGTGGTGTTAACAACACAGGAATGATGAAGCGTTGACCTTGACGATTCATCCTAAATTTAAGCGTGAGACCTCGAAGGCTAACGACGATGCTGAAACCGAGCGCCGTGTCTTCGTCCACTTGGTTTGTCGTTCCAACCTCCATCTCCATGCCAGTCGTCCCAGCCTTCACCGCGGCTCTATACACATGCGTGTTACTGACCTGACGCACGTAGCTTCCAGCGATACCAGTCGCCGCCAAGCCTACAGTCAAGTCGCACTTCACGGCGTTCTTACCGAATGCGTGCGAAGCGCCGGTGGACATCGACCCGATTGGACCAACATTCCAAGACAAGTGTCCGCGCGTTTGCGGAAACAGTTGGCGTTCCAACATCAGATTCAACCCCAAGCCTTGCTGCGCGATATAATTATACGAAATCGCACCGCTCGTATGCGTCGTGAGCTGTCTCGTAATCGTCGCCGTCGCCGCGCTCGTCAATCCAGTTTGCGCGCTCACGTCGACAGACGTCAGCGGCGAAACCGCCCGACGCCATCCTAAGATGAAGTTCCCGCCACCTCGACCACCGCGCATCGACCCTTGTGTGACAAAATACGCCACATCCTCATCACTCAGCGGAATCTCCATCGAATTTGATAATGAAACGCTCGTCAAATCCAAACCCGGGTTCGCCGTATACCGCGCGCGCCTCCGTCGTATCTCCTCCTCCACTAAATGCGCCGCACTAAACCCAAATATATACGTCCCATTAAAGTTCAACTTGGCCTCAGCCGCCTCCTTTGCCTCCTTCGCTTGCTGGCGCGCGAATTCGACGCGTAGCTCCTCCACCGTCTTGCCTCGCGCGCCCAACTCGCGCCCAGCTCTCGCGCCGTCAATCCCGTACACATCATACACCCCCCGTCGCTCACTATCGCTCAATATCTCATACGCCTCACTCACCGTCGCGAACGCGCGTTGCGCCGCCTCTCGCACGCTCGTCGCGTCCTCAGCGCCGCTCGACACTTTATCCGGATGAATCGCACTCGCCTTGGCGCGATACGCGCGCTTTATATCCTCCGCCGACGCGTCCCGTCGCACGCCGAGCGCGGCGTAGAGGTCTCGCGCACTCGGCGCCGACGTCGATGCGTCATCGTCCGACACCGACTCCGAAGCGTCGCGCGACATGGACGCGGCGCGGCGCACAGTGCCGCGGCGAACAACGACCTCATTGTTTGTCGTCATGGGTACCGCGACGACGGGCAAGGGCAAGGGCAAGGGCAAGGGCAAAGGGAACGCCGCGAAGGGTGGCGGTGCGGTGGTGAAGCGAGAACGCACCGCGGCGTCGGCGCACGCGCGTCCGGGCGCGAGAACGGACGTCACGGTGGTGCTCGATGCGGGTGGTGGGTCTATTAAATGTGGCATCGCGGAAGACGGCGCCGACGCCGCGGTCGTGGTTCCGCACGGCGTTGCGCGCGCGAAAGCGGGGTCACTCACCGTGAACGTTGTTGCGGATGAGATTTTGGGCGTGACGGATATCAATGGGTTGAGCGTGCGTCGACCGGTGGATCGAGGGTACGTCGTGAACTGGGAGCTCGAACGAGACGTGCTCGCGCGCGTGTTCTATGACGTGCTCGGTGTTGATACACAGACGTGTGATTTGGTTATCACTGAGGCACCGTTTGCGCTGCCGAAGATCCAGAGCGCGTTGGATGCGATGGTTTTCGAAGAGTTTGGGTTTAAAAGCGTCGTCGTGGCGACGCCGGCGATGTTGGCGAAACGATACGCGGACGCCGCGGATCAATCTCGCGCGCTGGATGTGAATACTACGGCGCGATGCGGCGTCGTCGTCGACTGTGGATTTTCATTCGCGCATGCGACGCCTATTCTTGATGGGAAAACCGTCGCCCGCGGGGTGAGAAGATTAAATTTAGGAGGCAAGTCGTTGACAAATTATTTGAAGGAGTTGGTGTCCTATAGGCAATGGAACATGATGGATGAGAGCGTGGTGATTGAGGACGTCAAAGAGAAACTGTGTTACGTCGCCGACGATGCAATGGCCGAGCTGGCCAAATGCAAAGTGAAGAAAGGGAACGAAGTGACGAAGGAATATGTGTTGCCAGACGGAATCCACGTGTTGCGTGGCTTTGTCCGCGAGGACAACGCCGAGACGGCAAAAAAAGGTGAAGGCGATGACGACGACGACGATGATGACGACGATGACGACGAAGATGACGAAGACTTTGGCGCCAAAGGTCCGAAAAAGAAGAAGAAGGCACCAGCGCCGAAGAAACCGAAATTTGTCAAACCCACCGAGGTGGAGCACCAATTTCTGACGCTCACAAACGAACGCTTTATGGTGCCTGAGACGTTGTTTAGGCCTAGTGACATTGGTTCAACACAGTGCGGCGTACCTGAGCTCGTCGTTCAGGCAGTAGAAATTGATGATTTGAACGACGCTGAACGTGCGTTGTGCTACTTAGACGTTATTTTGGTTGGAGGATGCACGTTGTTTCCAAACTTTGTTGAACGATTTGAACGCGAATTGCGCGCACTCGTCTCACAGAGAAACATGATTCGTGTTCGAAGGCTAGACGAGCCCATCAAGGCGGTGTGGTTGGGAGGGTTAGACCTCGCTCTCGACCGCGATTTTTTCACCGCCAACGCGTTGACGCGTGAGGAGTATATGGCGAATAAGAAGGCTATTCTTGAATCGCAGGAGAGCTTTGAAGTCGTGCCGTCGACGCGCACCGGGCGACTGCTCGAATTCGCAGAGATGCCGGAAACTCCGAGCGAAAGTCACGTCGCAGCCGAAGTCAAGCGTCTAACACCAGTGTTAATCTAGAAAATGTAAGTTACGACTCGTAGAAGAAGAATTAAAATTACAACAGTTTGGTTGGAGCAAAGTGTCGTCATCCAAATCGCAAAGCATCCTTAACCACGAAGTCCTACGTGTTCTTGCCTATGGCCTCCGACAAAGCAGCACGATAAGCCGCAGCACCCGTCTTCAGCAGACCATTGCTGAGCGTGCGTGCAATCTTCGCGCCAAAGCTCATGATATACGCGCTCTTGCTCAGCTTTGCTAATGCCGACGATGTCCATCCAGACGCGGTTACTCTTGAACTCGTTTGCGAATTGAAACAAGTACGGCACCGTGACTGGAACGAAAATCTTCCCCTTGAGCTCGTCCCTGAGGCCCTCATCCATCTTAACATACAAGTCTGAGTAAAATCTACCGCGAACCGAGTCAGATTTCCACGTTGGTCCCTTCTTAGCCGATTCCTCCGCCTCGGCAAGTCGTTGAAGCTCCTCAGATTTGTACACAATATCACTAATACCTCGCGCCGACTTCTTCGACGTCGTCGACTCATCGACATCCACGTACGGTTCAGCGCCTTGAAGGGTTTGCTCGCTAGCTTCCGTCACAGTGCTAACGAGTTCGTCGGGAGAAGTGATGATACCGTCGTCATCCGTCCCAACCTGCGCAGAAGCATTCTTCGCGGACGCGGATTCAGTAGCTTGCTTGTCAGCCGCCTCTTTGCTAGCAACGGATTTTTCAAACTCTTCATTGACACGATTCAAGTCGTCGACGATGGTGCTGATAAAATCATCATTCACTTCGCCGAGCAATTTGCGGGCGCCGCCTTTCCTCTTGAGATCAATTTCGTGACGTACTGGAATTGAGTATCGTCGCAACCACTTGTACGGCAACGGAGGGATTTGACCGTTATTAGCCATGTCGTGTAAACGTTTGACGTGCGGCTCGAACATTTTCACCAGGTTTTCGGTGGCGTGGACGTCACCCTTGTTCTCTAAGAGAGAGTCTTGCGAATCAAAGGCGATGGATCGAAGACCAGCGTCGTCACTCGATGCGACGGACGTCGTGATATACTCGCCATCCTTCGGAGGAAGACCGAGATATTCTTCAACCGCGGCGGCAACTTCGGCTGGGTTCTCTTCGATGTCATCCGCGTACAACACGAGCATGTCTGGGAATTCCTTGAGCCAAATGTCCAAGTACTCGGCGTACATGCTCCAACCTAAGAACGAGTGGAAATCCAAACACTCGCGCGCGATGGTGTTCGCATCGCTGCCATCAGCCTCAGAAAGGCACTCTTCTAAAAACGTTTTGGTCTTCGACGCCGTGTCCGCCCACGAATAATCGTTATCCTTGAACGCGCACGCGCTCAACCCGCCCGCCTCCATCGGCGTCCCGTGCGGATGGTTCTCTTCAACGTATCTCGCCATCGCCCGCCCCACTGGATCGCGTAACACCACAATTGGTCTTAAATTCGGCATCAGTGATTTCATCGTCGATGCGCAGCACTCGCAGTTGAAGTACGTATCGCTCCAGTCGCCAGTCACGACGTCGCCTTCTTCTCGTTCAAAAGGTTCCCCGTCGCGCTTAAAGGTATTGTCATCCGCCTCGTTCGCGACGACGGCGGAGAAATACGCCTTTAATAACGGCTTTGGCGGATCACACATCTGGACCCCTTGCGCGGCGCCGTACACTGGGTTGAAAAAATGCAACGTCTTTTGCGTCGAGCCAATCATGTCGTGCTGCGACATCAACGTCTTCAACGAGTTCACCCCACCCACTTGGCTTCCTATCACCGCATACGACGGCATGCACACCTCATTACCAGTCACCTCGCTATTCACGTGACATTTCATGACGCCAGAAGAGTCCCCATCGCGCATCGCCGCCGAACGCGACTGGTGCTCGAAGACCCAAATTGGGTGTTCAACAAACGTCGACCCGATAAAGAGCACGAGCGCGCACGCGCACAGCGCCAGCGCGCCGGGAAGCAGGTGCGGAAAGTTTGCTCGAGCTACGCGCGCGCGTGTCGTCATCCAATCGTCTTCGGGTGCGCGCGACGCCTCGGGTGCGCGTTCGAGGCTGCGATCGCGCACCACGTCTATGACTGCCGCCGCGGACGTTGCCGGCTCGCCAGCCGTCGACGGCGCCGTGGCTGGCGCAGAGACCATCGGCGTGCGCTCATTTGCGCTCGTACTCGCGCGCGTGTCCACCGCGCGCGACGCCGCGCGGGCGGTTCGGCTCCACATCGCGTAATGGCGCGGGGCGATGGTGTTGAGCTCAAACTTGAGCGGTGGCGCCGAAATCGACGTCTGGAGTTACACATGTGAGCTAAGCTATTCCCTCATCGTGGCGAGTAAGTGTGAAATCAATGGCAACGCGATAGATAAGTTTTGTCGACACGCGTGCGGGCGTCCGGGGAGGTTTAAGACGAAAGCGCCGGAATGGGCCATGCCGGCGACGGCGCGGGAGAGGAGCGCGTGCGGCTCAGCCACGGCGGTCGCGGCGCGAATTGCCTCCGGTAATCCAGGGATTTCTCGCGCGAGCACGCGCGTGGTTGCTTCTGGGGTGACATCCCGTGGTGCGCATCCCGTGCCGCCGGTGGTGAAAACGATATCGCATCGAGAGGTTAAATCGACGAGGGCTCGCTCGATGACGACTTCGTCATCGGGGACGAGCGCCGTCGAAACTTCAGAAATATCAAAAGCGCCCGACGCTAAGGCGTACTCGCGCACTACGCGCTCGATAGTAGGCCCGCTTTCATCCGCGTACATGCCTGCGGAGGCGCGATCTGAAACCGTCAAGATACCTACGCGCGTCGAGGAGCCGCCGACGCGGGCGGCTCTAAAACCACCGCCAACGGCGCAAGCGCCATCCCCCAGCAACTCGTCAGCTGGTGTGCAGCACACCTCGGATAGACCGTCAACGGCGACAGGCTGCAACCCAACGCCCGCAGTCGTCGTCGAGGTGTGCGAATTAGCCTTGTCCATGTCCAACGCTTCGTGCTTTGCGTGTCCCGCAGCGCCGGCGGCGAAGGCTTCTAGCTGCTCTGGCGTCGCTTTCGCCTGATGCTTTGTCTTCCACGTCGCGTATGGCTCTCCGTATACGTACTCGCACGCATCGTCGTAGGTCATGCTGTATCCAACCTTTTGCGCGCCCAAAAGCGTCCACTTTGCGAGACAGTTGCGGCAGAAACCAGCCAAGTTCATGACGTCAATATTTTGAACGTCCGTGCGCGTTCGCAAGTGCGCCAGTAGCGAACGAAACGCGAACGCTTCAATTTGTGTCTGCAGTGACGTCATGTTGCGCGCGTAGTTTCACACTGGCAGGCGACGATGTGTGACGTTTGGCGCTCGCGCCGGCGCTCTTCTCGCAAAAAGTGCGTCCGAGCGTTCATGTTTAACTTTCATTACATTCATATCACAGCATATCATACCAGTTCGACGCGAGTCACGGCAAACAATCGCCGTCAACATCATAAAAAGTCACTCACGCAAGGATGGGACTGCGGAACTGCGGGCCAAAAAATGGATAGCAACATGGGCAGCACGACGAATCACTCACGCAGGGATGGGACTGCGGAACTGCGGGCCAAAAATGGATAGCAACATGGGCAGCACGACGACGGCTTGCACGTAGCTCGCCGACAACGTCAATACGATAAACGTGGCAAATTTCGTGAAGAATACAATCGTCGCGCCGAGCAAGCACGACGCGGCAGCTACGGTTGATACACACCCGGCAGTTATCGCACCGCCGACAGCTTGTAGCGCCGAAAGCGTGCGTTCATCTTTGGTCATCGCGGTTCGACGCGTCGCCACGTAACACAGCGTCATGTGCGAAATCGGATCGATGGCCAATCCAACCAAAATTTGCACGCAAATAGCCTCGATGATCCCAAGCGACCATCCTCGGAGGTACATGAACGCGCCAAAGTACATCACGACGGACGCGATGCACCACGTAGCTAACAAGGCGCATCGCAAGTTACCCGTGCACAAGAGCAAAATGCAAAGCGCCATTACCATTGAATACGCCACCGTGAGCAACGCGCCTCCTTTTAATTCCGAAACCGTATCCAGCAGCACCCAACTATCACTCGATTGGAACGCACCGATGGTTTCAGGTGGCCCATCGGCGATCCGCGCCGCGAACCAAGACGACCAGAAATCGTGCGCATGTTTGACATCGAGCGCGTTGCCTTCTCTGTTCGTCGTCGTCACGACGCTCACCGCCGAGTACGCCACGCATGCGTCCGCACATTCATCCTTAAATCCAATAATTGAGTACCTATTCACCTCTCGCATGTACGCCCCGAACACGTCGCGAAATTCGTCAATGGGCAACGGCAATCCCGTGCGATGCGCGCCGCCGAAACCGCCGCCTCGAATCCACGCGTCGACGTCGGAAATCCAACAATTTACCGACGCGTTAGAGCGCACGTATGGAACCATGTCGCTCGACTTGAGCGCGTCGCACAACTCAAGCAAGAACACCTGCGAACGTGGATTGGCGAAATCATACGACGCGCCGGGGACGTCGAGCCACACTGGATCGCCGTCGTAATGGAGTTGCTTATCCGTATTCGCCACCGCCGCGGAGCGTTTGACGTCGACGCCAAACGTAAATTCCACTCGCACCGCGTCTTCGTATCGCGATGAATTGAAACTCCTCGCCGCCGTTGTGAACTTATACACCGCGTGAGATTTCGGCCAGAGAGACAGCGTGTCATGCCCATTGATGTTGGCGCGCGAGGCGAGCGCGGCGGCGACCGCGACGCCGGCGACGCTCAACGCGACGATGAGCCGACGCCATCGAATGGCGCACGCAAAGCATCGCTCGAGTACATTTCGCCGTCCCGGTCGCGAGCGCGCACTCAACGCCGGCGCCGAAGACGACGCATCGATCCATTCATCAATCAACGGGTGCACTTCGTGACCGAGACGCTCGAGCACGACGGGTGGAAACGGATCGAACACGCTCAACGCGCGTCGATGCGTGAAGAAGCGTTCGAGCGTCCCCACGTCGCCTAAATCAATCGTCGCCGAGCGCTGCGTTCGAGGCGCTCGACGATGCGGCGGCTCGTCCAGCGTCGTCGGTGCATCTGCGACGCGATTCCTTGCCCTCACGCGACGCTGAACCTTGGCGATGATCACCAACACGCTCGGAATGACAAGTATCGTCACCGCGAGTAAGTACACGATTTGCGTCGCCATGTACATCGCGAAGAGCTTTAACGGGACGATCTTGCTAAAGATGTTGCTCGCAAATGCCACCGCGGTGGTGCACGACGTGATGCCAATGCTGAATGTCGAATGTGAGAGGCACGACGTCATGATGTCCTCCAATGCGGAATCGTCGGGAACGTCATGTAAGTCGCGGGATTTGGACGTCGCGCTCGCGGCTCGCCAGGCGGCGACGATGACGAAGACGTCATCCGCCGCGATGCCGACGGATATAAACACACCCGCAATGTGTATGACGCCAAACCATTCTCGAGTATAGATGAAATAATACGTCGCATGCGTGAGTATCGTCGCACCGATGATCGAAACGGCCGCACCGAGCGCAACGAGCGTCGATTTCGCGTACGCCAGCACGAGCGCGGTCGTCAACGTCAACGCGCCGACCGCCCACATGCAATCCGACGCGAGCTGTTCGTCCACGAGCGCATCATAGGCTTTATAATGCCGCCACGTCGCGCTCGCGCCGGCGTTGCGCATAGATACATCGTCGTTAAAATGCTCAACCACCGTGCGGCCAATGGATGTGACCCATTCCGCGGCGTCTTCGCCGTCGGACCGCAGACGAAACACCAGCCGTACGCTCGTCGCGTCGCTCGACTCTTCATTCACGAACGCATCGTTGAGCAGTATCCCAAACAACCCCACGCCCATTGCCTCCAACGGCGCCCATGCAGACCACGCGATGAGCGTACGAATGCCTCGCGCGGCGTCCACGACGTCCTCGACGTCCGTGTCGCGGCACCCATCCGCGACGTCGTCGAGCCGAACGGGCATTCGCGCGACAGACACCAAATCCTCCGTCGTCACCGCCACGGCGTTCATGAAATCGCACATCCCCACGGCATTACCAATCATGCATCGAGCGTCCACGTCTGCGCACATCGCGCGCCCGCACGTGTCGCCGAGCGCGTCGCACATGACGCCGTGCGCCGCAACAGCCACGGCTCGAGACGTCGACTGACCCGCTAAAGCGCATTGCTGTCGAATCAACGCCAATCGCCCCGCGCTCACGTCCGCGCGCGCATCACTCAACGCACGAATGCCCGCGAATATTTCACTCAAACCAATCACCGCGTACGCGTCGACGATGTTAAAGACGCTAAAGCATCGCGCCGGTTGACCGTCGATGACGCGAACGACGCGCTCGAACCCGTCTGATGCTTCAATCATCCGTCGCAGCACGCACGCCTGCCGCATCGCGCGCATCGCGGCATCGGATCTCGCGACATTGGTATTCACGCTGACGATGACGTGGAATTCATCTTGACCGCTGTGGCCATCGACGCCGGATTTACTCGTGAGGCCGAGAATCATTCGATCGAGCGCCGACGACGTTAATCGCGTCGATGGAAATCCGCGCCACGGCGGCGGCGGCGGCGGCCCGGGCGGCGGTGGCGGTGGTGGCGACAAAACAATCGGCGTCGGTGGCGTCGACGGTGGTGGCGGCGCGTCAACGGCGAGCGTGCGACGCGATTTTGTCGACGTCGCGACGCGCTGCCGCGCGCCTCGTCGAGCCACCGCAGCGGCGATCGCCTTTGTCGTCCGCGGCGTCCCGCGCGCGCGGTACGATTCCAACGACGTATCAATCGTGAGCGCGACGTGCGCGTGCGTGACGATGCCGACGATGGCGATGACGATGGCGACGGCGAAGACGAGGAGCGCGAGGGACGGCGCGCGGACAACGAAGCGCGCGTACGTACGAATCGGACGCCACGCGCGCGCGTCGGCGGGCGACAACGTGGGAAGCGATGATCGGTGCATCGGTGCACGCGTCACGGATGCGGTGCGATGGCGTCGACGTCGGGCGCGATGGTGGCGCGCGCATGCGTGTGACGATTGGCCGCGACGCGACGGGCGTTGACTGGCAGAAGATGAATGGACATTTTGTGTTTTACAACACCATGGACGCTAGCCACGCTCTCATATCATCTTTGATGGATGGGATCACGGGTTTTGTGCCGAGGTATGCGTCGAATAGGGCATCGCATAACGCTTGGTCATGAATGACACCGATTGACTGGCCGCGGATGCGCGTCTCGAGCGCGCCGCCGATTTTGGCGTGAAAATCAAGCGACGCACCCTTTTGAAACGTCACGCCGTTAAATAGCGCCTCGAATCGGTGCAAACTCTTAGAATTCGCACCGAGCGCGGGTCGAATGCGCTCGGCGAGCGCGTCCGCGATTTTATCCCCACCAACGTCTCGAGCGAAAACGAGCCGAGCCGCGCGTTCGCATCGTCGCAACGCGTCAAACGCGCGTTCCGACTCAGCCATCTCGCCCATCGACGCCCCCGCGCCAAACACCGCACGCATCGCCTCGCGCACATCGCGCGTATTCACATATATCCCACACGCGTAGACTTTAATGCCGACACCGGCGATGCGCTTGATTCGCGCGCCTTTCGCCCGCAGCGTCAATAAAGCGTCGCCAAAGCGCGTGGATTCAGGAATCTTCAACCCCGTGCGCGGCTCGGCGACGAATCGCACGACCGCTCTCGACGCGTCATCACCCATCGATGCCGACGTCGACGCGAGCATCGCGCGTCGGCACGTCCACGCCGACGGCGCGGCGCGAATCACCCCGCGTTCGCGACGATGCGCTTTATCCATCGTCGTCATCGACACCCCTCTCTCGTTCTCGTCGTCGTCTTTATGATTCGCGACATCTCGCGCGCGTGGACGACGCCACGCATCGTTCGTGAACCACGACGACGACGCGTCGCGCGCGGCGCCGCGCGTCGTCGTCGCCGGCGCCATGCGACGTCTGACGCGTTCGAGACGCGCGACTCGGGACATCCGTGCGCCTCGTGCTCCTAAACCCTCGATCGACCAATCGCGACCGCACGCATGGGGACTCGGTGACGCCACCAGACTCTCCGAGGGACTCTTCAGCGGTCAGGACTCGTCGATAGAACAGTGATACATGTCCACCCCCGGGCCGCAGCTCGCGCGCGTCGTCGTCGTCGCCTCCGTCTTAATCACGCACGCAACTCTCACGTAAACATGGGACACCAAGACGTTTGGGCGTCGCACCCGGCGCAATACGGTAAAGGCTCCCGCCGATGGTGCGTACACGCGCGTTCGCTCGTTCGCGCGCGCGACGACGGCGACGGAATGATGGAACGATGGAATGATGTGGCGTGGCGCGCGCGATCGATCGCGGGGCGCGCGTTTGGCGGTCGCGTCGTCGACGCGGGGTGCGACGGTGCGCGACTGGGGCGGGGATTGAGGCAGAGATATGCGCGGCGCGCGTTTCGAGCGCGCGAGGGCGCGGGCGCGCGATGGGCGCGCGGGCGGCGAGCGGCGGATGGATGCGCCCTAGGGCTTTGCTTGGGGTTTGCGGGTCGCGGTCGCGCGTCCCTCGCGCGACGACGTACGGCGGCGATGCTGCGATGGCACGCGCGCGCGTGATGTAGAACGCGTTGACTGACGCGATTGTGTGTGTGTGTGCGCGCGCGTTTTCACTCGACAGCCGCGTTTGCGAAAACCAGTGGGCTATCATTCGCAAGTACAACTTGAACATTTGCCGTCAGTGCTTCCGCGAGTACGCCAAGGATATCGGTTTCGTCAAGGTGAGTGCGCGGTTGATGCTCGCGCGGCGTGCGCGATGTGCTTTGCGTGCGATATGTGTGTTGTGTGCGAGCTCTGCGCGGCGTGCGCGCGCGTGTGTGTTCGTCGAACGCGTCGACTGACTTTGGATTTTTTCGCTCGGCGGCGCAGAACAACTAAAAACTTGAGCGATTCTCGCGATTCCCTTTTAGGTAGCCAACGTAGTCATGTGGTCAGCTCGATGGTGGTCGAGATTAGTTGTTGATGTAATGAGACCCTGAACTATATATAACATCGATTGATGAACGCGGCACGAATCTAGAATTGTCGACGTTCAACGACCTCGGACGCTCAACCACAAACGCGGCGTCGACGCTATTCGTCGGCGGCGGTGGGGTACTCGACGCCCTCTACATCCTCGATCACCCAGTCTCGCAAGTTTCTAGACAACACCACCGCATCTGGTGGCTCTATGCGCTTGTAGTAGTTTTTCAACACCTCCCCTTTGACAAATCCAAACCGGTCGTAAAACGCAAACGCCTGCTCGTTGTTCGTCTGCACGTGCAAATACGCATCCTTGATGTACTCATCCCTCGACGCCTCGTTCAACGCGTGCTGCAACAGTCTAGATCCTATTTTTCCATCCCTATACGCCGCATAGACGCCGAGCGTCATGATATACAAGCGCGCACCATCGCCTCGAGGGTCGAGCTCCAACCGACACGCCACAGCGCCGACGACGGCGCCATCCGCGTACGCCAACTGCGTCGTCTTCCCCGCGCGCGAGCAATCCTCATAAAACTTATCCTGCATGATAAAGGCGATACACATCATCGACATCTCGTCAGTCACGCGCCGACGCACCGCGCGCGGCGGTGAACGCAGCCTCGTCACCGGAACCGCGCGACAGCCAGTCCCATCGAGTCCAAATCATTCGCAAATCATTCGCGCCTGGCGCCTCGCCGCGCCTCAACGCACCACGTATCGCACGGGGAAAATCACCGAATTCAACTTTCGCAACTCGTGCTCGTTCTCCGCGCACACGTCGCGAAACGTCACGCGCGTGCCCATGGGCGAGGCGCGCACTTGAGTGTGGCGTCCGCAGAGCGCGCCCCTCGCTCCGCGTACATGCGCGCGACACCGCGCGCGACCACGCACGCGCATCGCACGGCGTCGTCCCGCGCAGAGTTCACCCCGTCGTCCTCGAGCGCGCCGCGCGCGATGCGATCGATGCGTCGCGCGGGCGAGGCGCTGACACGGGCGGTGCATCGTGATTCAAACGCTTTCACGGCGCGGCGTTGGGCGTCGTTTTCGACGCGCGCGTCGGCGCTTCGGCAGCCAGAGGACGCGCGGGCGAGCGTGAGTGATGTGGCGAGAGTGCGATTGGAGCGCGCGGCCAAGGCGTTGAAGCTTGAGCGCGAGCAAGGGTGGATTGATGTGCGCGGGCAACGGGCGACGTTTAGCGAATTCGCGAAACGCGAGCTCACGCGGTTATCGGATGCGTTTGAGTCGTCGAGCGCGGAGAAAGCGGAGTGGGAACGCGTGTGTGCGGATAGGTTTGGCGTGTATGCGTCGCTGACGGCGAGTGAGCGCGAAGCGGTGGTACGGGCGGCGGAGGAGTTGCTCGCAGGCGGGACGACGGCGACGTCGGTTACTCGAGGCGTCGAAGAGGAGGAGGCGATCGAGGCAGTGCAGACGACGACGCCGACGTCTCAGAAGAAGGCGGGGAAACAGAGTATAATTGAGGGCGACGCGTGGGGGCACGCGCTCGAGCAAGGGCAGATTAGAAGGCGTGAGGTTGAGGCGGTAATGCGCAACGCTGACGGCGCCTCTTCGAGCGGCGACGACGTATTGGGCACGGGCGGAGGCAATCAAGAACAAGGAAGCGGTGCGTGGTTTCAGCTTCGTGCGAGTCGATTGACTGCGAGTGCGTTCAGTAACGCCATCGGGTTCTGGAGGGAAGGTAGAAACGAGCTTTGGGAGGAGAAACTTGGCTTGCGCGAGGGATTTTCTGGCAACGAAGCGACCGAGTGGGGGTCGTCGAGAGAAGACGAAGCCGTTAAAATTTATGAAGCTCTCACGCAAAAGAAAGTTTCGCACTTGTTGTTTCACTTGCTTTCGTCGGATGAAGCTGAACTATGGATTGGGGCGTCGCCTGATGGGTTGATTGGAACCAACGCGGCGGACACCGACGGCGGTCCCGGCGGCGTGTTGGAAGTCAAGTGTCCATTCAATAAAGGCCAACCAATGTCCGCCAAGCCTTACCCTACGGTGCCTTGGTACTACATTCCGCAAGTCCAAGGTTTGATGGCTGTATTCGATCGTCCATGGGTTGATTTGTTTTGTTACACCGTCAACGGAGGATGCGCCGTGTATCGCGTCGAGCGCAACCGCGAGTACTGGGCGTTGATGTACGAGTCTCTGAGCGATTTTTGGTGGCAGCACATCATTCCAGGCAAACATGCTTTGGCAGCGGGGAAAGATTTCGAGCGATATCGACCAAAAGCTGAACATCCGACATGCGCAAAGCTGAAGCAGTGGAGTCGAGACATTTCGAATTCGAGCGTGACGACGTTCATCAGCCCGCGAGAGGTTGAGGAGATTCGTCGCAAGTTGTAATTTGCGTTTTGTAACATTAAAATAATAATCATGCGTCCCAATTGAGTGCATGCTGGTACACCTCCTCGTATGTGCTCACGAAATACACTTCTAAGCCTTCTCGGATGTCTTCAGAAAGCTCGTCGTAGTCTTTCTTGTTTCCCTCCGGAAAGATTAGCGTCTTGACTCCGCTTCTTCGCGCGGCTATGGTCTTCTCCTTTACGCCCCCGATCGGCAAAACCCGACCAGTGAGAGTCACTTCACCAGTCATAGCTAAATTTGGTTTCACCGGTTTGTTCATAGCCAGCGACATCATCGCCGTAATCATGGTGCAGCCCGCGCTGGGACCATCCTTTGGCGTTGCGCCGGCGGGCACGTGCATGTGCAAAGACGTATTCGCTAAATACGTGTTACCCGGATCTTTCGTTTCAAGAAAGTGTCGCGAAAAGGTGTGAGCGATCGTCGATGATTCCTTCATGACGTCTCCGAGCTGCCCGGTGGTTTTCAATGCGCCCTTGCCTTCGCCTTCGTCGACTGGCGTGCACTCAATGTACAACGTGCTGCCACCCATAGCGGTCCAGGCCAAGCCAGTGACGACACCCGGAGGGGTCACGTCGTAAATTCTATCCGTCGCGAACGGAGGATGGCCGACGTAATCGAACAAGTCACCGACATCGACGGTGATTGACTCGATTGGTTTGCCTTCGCTCTTCGCTCGGGCAACCTTAAGCGCGACTTTACGATAAATCTTTTCGAGGTGCTTCTGTAAATTACGCACGCCGGCTTCACGGCAGTAATCGCCAATAAGCTTTGCCATAGCCTCGTCCGTTATGTTAGTTGACACGTCCTTAAGACCACTCTTCTCCTTTGCGGTTTTTTCCAAGTACGTGCGCGCAATCTGCACCTTTTCATCAGCAATGTATCCTGACAGTCGCACAACTTCCATACGGTCGAGCAAGGGCCCTGGAATGGTGTCCAGCACGTTGGCCGTGCAGATGAATAACACTTTACTCAAGTCCACTGGCACATCGAGGTAGTGGTCTAAGAATGTGCCGTTCTGTTCGGGATCTAAGAGCTCGAGCAATGCGCTCGCCGGATCGCCCTGGTACCCTCGACCGAGCTTATCGATTTCATCAATGAGCACGACAGGGTTGCACACTCCAGTTGTTTTCAAGCACTGCACCAGCTTCCCGGGCATAGCACCCACATAGGTTCGACGATGACCTTTAATTTCTGCCACGTCACTCATGCCACCAACCGAGAACCTATAGAACTTGCGATCGAGCGCGGTGGCGATGGATTGCCCAATCGACGTCTTACCAACGCCAGGGGGGCCGACCATGGTGATGATCTTCCCTTGCGTCGAACCCATCAACTGACCGACAGCGATGAACTCCAAAATTCGTTCTTTTACGTCTTCGAGGCCATAATGATCCGCATCGAGTACAGTTTGCGCATGCGCGATGTCCAGCTTTTCGTCGCCGACGATGCCCCACGGCAACGACGTGAGCCATTCAAGGTAGTTTCGCGTCACGTTGAACTCACTCGACGATGGTTCCAGACCACTTAGCTTTTGAAGTTCCTCATCAATCACCTTCTTTGTCTCTTCAGGTACGCTCGCTCGCTTGGGCTCAAATCTTTTTTCAAACTTTTCGATGAGCGCCGTTTTATCGTCGCGCTCCATGCCAAGCTCCTTCTTAATTGACTTTAGCTGTTCCATCAGAAAATACCGGCGCTGGTCACCCGAAATCTTTTCTTCGACCTTTTTACCAATATCCGCCTGAAGCTTGCCAATCTCAACCTCTTTCTTGAGCAACTCGAGAGTGGCGTCTAAGCGCTCCTTGACTGAAAGCGCTTCAAGAATTTCCTGCAACTGCGTGTCGTCAGCGCTGCACATGGAAGCCCCTAAATCTGCGAGCTTGGGTGGATCCTGAAAGTCATTAAAGTTTTGTGCAAAGTATTGCAACGTTTCTTTGTGCAAAGGGTTCGTTTTGAGCAAATCTTTGATCGTGGCGACGACTTCGTTGGTCGTCGCTTTGATGATGTCATCGTTCGCGTCGTACTTTTCATCCTTCAAATGCTCCACCTTTACAACCATAGGATCGCGCTTCATCGTCCCGAGCTTGCGCAAGCGGCGATGTCCAAGTAATAGCAATGTCGCTGCTTCCTTTTCGTTGTTCGAATCCGCCGGAATACGCACGATATTATGCACTTGCGCAAACGTCCCGATGTCGTGCATGTGGTCCGCAGGGTCGCGCTCCTCCTCCTCTTCTCCATCCAGCCCCATCGTCGTCGTCGTGCGCGCCTTACTCAACCCAGCAAATACATCATCGTCATCTCCCGCGTGTCTACCTTTCGCCATAGCCGCGATGGCTTCATCGCTACGCTGTAAGAACGCCCCCACGTACGCCTGCCCCCGGTTACGCATATCCTCCAATTCAGCAATCAACTTTTCATCCGTAATCTTCACCGGCATGATAATCCCAGGCATGAGCGGCCGACGAGGTAATGGCACTGCGAGTACCTGCGGGTGCGAACTCGGATGCCCCGCGCTAACCATGATCCCACCGGTACTTGAGCCAGAGTCGAACGACGCGCCCGACGCGCCGTCGCCCTCTGCCCCGCGCACAAACGCGTTGGACCCACGCGCGCGTCGTATATCCCCAGCGCCCAGTTTATCCATCAATGGCGTCGCTAATTTTGCAGATGTGTTATATAAAGCTATGTATCGTCAATGCGGCGGCACACACGTCAGTCGTTGTGTTCTTTTTGCGTCGTGTTCGCGCGCGCCAGGCACCCATAACGCCATCGAATCTTACACGCACCTCCACTCAAACCATCGCGCACGCGCCCTCCGCGCGCGCGAACACACGAATTCAGCGCGCTTTCACGCGAGAACACCGTCTGCGCCCACCGTCGACGCGCGTACGCGCGCATAAGGTGCGTCATTCAGAATCAATCCAATCGAAGGACAACGAACCACCGCTTGGCGTTCCGTGCGTTCGGCGCGCGCGTCGCGCTCCCGCCGTTCGCGCGCGCGCGCGCCGTCGCCGTCACCGCTTGGAGTGCGTGCGCGTCGTCGGTGTGCGCCGCTCGCCGCTCGCCGCGTCGCGCGGTTGCCTCAATCGCCGTGCGCGCGAGTGACGTTGACGTCACTACGCGCCCGTCGAACGAGTCGACCGTACTGGCGATGGATTACGCCGGCCAGCGGCTCGCAGAGCGCGTCGCGCAGGTCGTCATGACGGCGTTCACGTGCGCCGGATTCGCGTACGGGTATTACGCCGGGTCGTATCGGGCGATGTTGACGGTGTTCGCGAGCGGGTGCGTGGCGGCAACCGTCGCGAGCGCGCCGGCGTGGGGGATATATCGTCGACATCCCGTGCGTTGGGCGAGTGCGCCGACGAAAACTAATCGTTAGTTTCGTGTGCGTGCGCGCGAGTAGTCGTAGTAGGCGTTGTAATAGCGTATAGATAGTTTTGAGCTCGCGAGCTCGCGACGCGACGGTTTGTTGGCAATCGCCCTCACGCGGGTCGCGATATCACAAAAGTTCTAATCCCTAATACACACACTCACACACACACGCACAAACGCACATCATGTCCATCATATCCCAAGTTTCGCGCGTTCATGCTCTAATACTTTTTGCACGCGTTCCTCGGCGCCGGGCGTGGAGCCGCACCCTTTCGCGACGTCGTACTTTGGACCGCTCACTTTCACTTCATCCATAACCACGATGACGTCGGCGTCCCATCGGCAGGGCAATGTTCGCGCCAACGCATCGAAGACGTCCTGCGCCAAGGCGCTGACGTTTTCACCAATGTTATCGGCGGCGACGCGCGCGTGCTTCAACGCGTTGGCAAAGCGTCGCTCGCGTCGCGGATCATCAATGTCTGGTAACTTTCCAATCGCATTCACCTTGGATGCGTCGACTTTGACGTCCTTGGCATCGGTGACGTTGATGAGCTTCAAATCGTACGAGTTTGAGATCTCACCGGGCGTGCGGACGGCGAGCATCGAGGTCGATGCGTCGTAAGCGAAGATTTCGCCTTGAAATTCGCCACCGGTCGCGAGCGTGCCGGTGACGGATGCGCCGGGGGTGTAGTCTACCATCGTGCGCGTGTGATCGGATGTGGGATGGTCGATGGAACGGTGCGTGCGACGCCGCGAGACGGACGCCTGGCGTGGGCGTTGTGAGGATGAGAGGATGACGCGAAGGGTTTGGGCGTCGGCGGTTTCATGTCGCGCGCGACGTGTTTAATGCGATTGTCCGGATGCGAGGCGATGCTCGTGCGTGTGGATATTATAAGTTCTACTGGTTCTAAAGCATCGTGGCGATGCGCTCATCGAGCCTTCTTCGATGGTTGTACCTTAAGGTCGAGCCATTTGAAGGGAACGCCGTGTTTGGCGTCGTCTAAGAAGACGGAGACGACTTCGTTCGAGCCGTCGATTTTGACTTTGTACTTGTTCTTGACTTGGTCGTGATCGACAATGACGCCTACTTTTGAGACGAGCGTTTTGGATTTTTTGCCACCGAGCGGAAGCTTTAAGCTCAGTCGGCGATTGAAATTCTTGACGGCTTTTTTAGACGCGTCGAGCGTTCCGCGGCACAACGGATGTCCGCACATGCACACGAACGACGTCGCGTTCTCATCACCAAAATGCGCAAAGTTGTAATCATACGTCAACTCTGTACCGCTTGGAATGTCTTGAATGGCGAATATACCGACTCGCGTCTCACCAGTCGCCGCGTCCACCCACCGCTGCGTCTCGCAATTTGGATGACAGCTGCTATTAATGAAGCGCGCGATCGATCCCTTGTACTTGGCATCGATCACGTAGTTGTTCGAAATCTCCATCAAATAAAAGTTGTCTTCACCAATTTGCTTGTCGTAAAATAAACGCGCCGCAGACTCGCGCTCATCGATGATTTCTCCCGCATACTCGACGATGAAATCGCCCGCCGCCACGGGTTCTTGCAACACCAATCCCCAACCGCGGTGAAGTGTGCGCGTTATCTTCGTCTTCGGGCACGGGAGCTGTCCGAGCGGTCTGTTCGAACACGCATCACCGCACGGACAATTTCTAGGATCGCAACTGTAGCGTAATTGTCTATTCATGCACTCCGCGCCGCACCCAGTCTTTGGAACGTCTTTTTTAGACGCGCCGTGCGTCAACGCGCCCGCTGGCGCGACGCAATCACACGTCGTGGACTCATCTTTGCGCATTCTCGACGGCGGTGGAACGCTGACAAAGACACTTCGATGAATGCGTTCGTACAGTGGCGGTTTCCCCGCACACAGCGCGCTCAACGGTGGTTGATATTCGACTCGGCTCGTCGTAAACGCGGTTGAAATCGCGGGAAACACAAATTCGTCTCCGCGAGTCAACGCATCGTCTCCATCCGTCATCAACGACTCATCATCATCTGCACCGCTCGAATCACTCGATGCATGGACACCACGACGCCGTTTGGCGCCAGTGGCGTTATTTTTAGCCCCACGCCCGCGCGATTTTTTCCCAGAAGCGACGTTTGACGTCGCCTCTGGCGTCGGCGGCGCCGGCGGTTGACTCCACCAGCCACGTTCTCGCATCTCTCCATCGTCCACGTACGCCCGTGCGTTCTGAATGGCATAAATCAAACCCTTCTGTTTCGCCTTGTCCGCGAACCCACATGCGATGCCATCCGCCCATTCTCGCACCGCGACGTCCTTGCCGCCGACGCGTCCGAATTCGCGCGTGCCAAAAAACTGCACCCCGAACGGCGCCTGTATCGATCCCATCACCGCCCGCGGACGCGCGTGTTCGGGAACGACATCAATACTATCATCCGGAATCACCTCCGCGGGCCAGAACGGGTAGCCCTTCAACTGTGCGCGCGAAAACCCCCCACACACCGCGTCAGTCCAACTGACAGTTTGCGCGCACACATCACATTTGAAAACACACACACGACGCGCGAGCGCATCGCCGCGCCGCGCGCCGCGTGCGAGACGCGAGGCGCAAAACGCAAAACGCGAAACGCGAAACGAACATCATTCTAAACGCGCGCGCACCTTGACCCACACCACGCGCGGCGTCGACATCGCGGGCGCGCTCTGACGATTGTCCTCGAGGATGTGCGCCACGAATACCCACGAGTCATGACCAGGAGCGACTCGAGGGACTCATATGACGCCACTCGATGTATCAACGCGCGCGAGGGACGTTCGCGCGGTCGTCGTCGTCGTCGTCGACGTCACACGCGCGCGCCGACGCCCGCCTCGCGCTCACGCCCACGATGCACACGCGTGGGAAATTATTCCAACACCTCGCGCGCGCGCAATGCGCGTTTACCGCCGCGAGCGGCGCGCAGAGCGCCGCGGGCACGGCGCCATGGCGCGCGATCGCCTCGAGCGCGCGATCGGTGACGACGCCGATGCACGGGACGACCGCGGCGGCGGCCGCCGTCGGTGGGTTTCGAGGTGCGTGACGTGCGATGGCGTGGATTTTGTGTGATGCGTTCGCGCGCGCGGATGGCGCGCGCGGCGTTCGCGCGCGACGGCGAGGGCGCGAACGCGCGCGCGGGTTTGATTCGACGCGGTCGCGCGAGCACAAAAAATAAAGAGACTGACGGATCGCGGACGGCTCGTGTGTGTGTTTGCATCATTATCACAGCATACAGCACGGATTACGCGACGACATCGGTGAATGGCGGTGCGATCGCTCGCGCGTTGAAGACGCCGGCGCATCAGGTGCAGTACGATACGTCGAATCACACGATTGACAAGGTTGGCGATCCGGACAAGCGCGCGTTTACGTACTTTGTCATGACTGGCGGTCGGATGATTTATGCCAGCGCGTTGCGCCTCGCGGTGTTGAAGTTTTTGCTCTCCATGAGTGCGTCTGCGGATGTGCTCGCGCTCGCGTCCTTGGAAGTTGATCTCGGCAAGGTTGAGGTTGGGTCTACGATGACGGTCAAGTGGCGCGGGAAGCCGGTGTTTATTCGCCGACGTACGCCCGCGGAAATTGCCGCTGAAGCCGCGGTTGATGTGGCGTCGCTTCGCGATCCGCAAACGGACGCTGAGCGCGCGCAAAACCCCGAATGGTTGGTCACTGTCGGTGTGTGCACGCACTTGGGTTGCGTTCCCATCGCCAACGCCGGCGATTTCAACGGTTGGTTTTGCCCGTGCCACGGTTCGCACTACGACGCGTCTGGTCGCATTCGTAAAGGACCCGCGCCTCTCAACTTGGAGGTTCCTGAGTACTCTTTCTTGGAAGGCGACAAGATGCTCATCGGTTAAACGAGGACGCCGACACCGACGATGATGATTCGACAACGAGTCTATTGTCTTTGACGCGCGTACCGCATGTACCCTATGTGTTTCGCGCGCGCGCGCAAAACACCACCACCAACAATCAACCATTCGCGTGAGACTCAGTGTGAGCTCGCGTTTTTTACTCATACATAGATAGGATCTTAGAAATTTCAATGTCACGCGACGTTTACGTCTCAACTATTATCTCTCCACCCGCTTTGCGTGCTCGGAACGCAAACCCAAAAACAAAAAAGTAATCCAGCGCGGTGACTGTCTCCTCACTTTACCGCACATCACCCATTCACTCGCCATGAACTCCATGACGACCATGAACACCACCCGCGTATTCGGCTCCACCAAAGGTACGCATCTCGACGACGACGGCGGCGAAGCGACGACGAACGTGCGAACGAACGAACGAAAAGTCGCGGCCGCCAGCTCAAAAGTGACGTCACGGGACAGTAATCTTATCTACGCCTCTTCGCCGCGTACCGCGCGCGGTGGGCTCGCGAAGCGCGTGGAACCATGAAACTGACGAGTACATTGTGAATTCGTGCCGCACACAGCGTTGAAAGCGACGCGAACGACCACGAAGCGCGCGCAAGTTGCGACTCGCGCGTTTCTGGACCCCGCGACGGCGGATGCCGCGCGCGTCATTTTGGCTGCGCCGACGATGTATGCGTTGGTGTCTATCAACGAATACATCACTCACAGATACTATCAACACGCGGAATTCAACAAGAATGAAACGTTGAAGAAGGTGTGGTGCTTTTTCACGGGTGCGAAGGAAGCGCCGAAGATTGGCGGCGGCGGTCACATCGAACACCACGCCGAAACTCTCGACGACATGAGCTTGAAGACGGATGACGCTTGGTTGAGCTCCAAACCCGCGGCGGTTTTGAAGGATAATACGTACCGCGGTACGGCTTTTGAGTACGACGTGACGGGTTTGATGACGCTTCAAATGTTGCCGACGTGCGTGCCTGTGCTCGCGTTGATGGGCTACAGCCCTCTCGCGATGGCTGGCCTCATCGCCGGTGCCGTTTTCGTGCACGCGTGCATTTGGAACTCTCTCCACCCCGCTATGCATGGTCTTAACGAAGTGCCGATCTCTGACGGAATTCCATCCATGTGGCTCGCGTTTCTTCGATCGAGCAAGTACTACGAGTACTTGTACGAAAACCACCAAGGCCACCACGTGTTGAGCGGCGAAAAGAACTACAACGTGTGCTGCCCGCTCGTGGACCACGTGCTTGGTACGTATGTCACGCCGGATGAGTGGAAGGCTAAGGCGCGCATGCCGATTGGCAGCGAGCACCGCGAGTACTACCCCGCGGGCGAGTACGCGGCCAACTTGGCGAAAAAGGCGCTCGCCAAGGCGACGAAATCCTCCGAGCGCGAAGGCGAGGCCGAGCGCGAACTCGTGAGCGCGTAAATTATGCACCCGTTATTCTTTACTTTATCTCTTCTCTCTAGATTGATTATTTGTACGACTTTCATTTCTTGGTAACTCTCATGTCCCGCATTCGTCGCTAAACTTTACCAAATTACAAATACAGTACTACTGAATGCGTGTGCGCCGTGTCTAAAATTCGACGAAAACGCGTGCTTGTACTGTGCTATCGTTTTTCTAAGTGTCCTCTACATAGCGGCGTGCGAGCGCGCTCATCGCTTCGTCGTCGTCACCAAACGCCGCATGTCTTGAATTGGTTGCGAGCATTTAACACACGGACACGTCGTGCGGTCAACCATGCGAGCGCGCAGGCAGTAGTAACAATACGGATGTCCGCATGGTTCGGCGACGAATGGGTGAACGGGCTCTCGACAACCACACGCCACGCATTCGTACGCTTGCACGGTGACGCCTCCTCGCGGCTGCGTCGACTCGGATGATGACGACGACATCGGTCGTGTGAGCGCACCAAACAACGAGCGCAATCGCGTAGAGTACAAATATGGCAGCGTAAATAGAACGAGCTCTGAAAGCTCGCGCCAGGCGAGTTGCTGATTGAGATATTCAAAATCGACGACGCGCGCCATCGACGGCCGTTGATACACCAATCGAGCACCCAAAGCCCTGTCGAGCAGCGTCGGGTACGAACCGTGACGCAAAAACACACAAAAGTTGACAAAACTCGCCACGGCGTGCGCATTTTCCGCCGTCTGAGAAAGACGCCACGCGCGATACTTCCAACTGTCTCCTTCGTCTTCGTCAAACCGCTCGCGCAACATTTTCTCCTGCCACTTCCCCCACGCGTACCTCCCCGCACATCGCACCACACCATACACCAAGCGTGTCGCCACGCTCAATCCTTCACCCTCTACCCCAGTTTTCACCGCCACATCGCCGCGCGCCGTGGCCGCGCGCCACGCCCGTTCGTCCCGTAATCGCAAATTCATCAAATCCTGCCCCGGCGTCGGCCTATTGATCCCCGTCGTGCACGCGAACAACCCCACGTCGAGCGCCAAACGCATCTCCGCCGTCATGTTCCACACCCCGCGCGGTGCGTCATCCAAGACGTCGTACGCGTGCACCACGCGCGAGAGCTGTGCGCCGAGCGTCTCCACGAGCTCCGCATCGAGTCGCCCGGCGTCGACTTGCGACACGCGCAAAATATCCAGCGCCGGCATCGACGACGTGAACGACGCGTGCGTTGTCTTTCCGGCGCCGCGTTCGAGCGCCGACGTCGACGTCGCCGCCGACGCCGACGCGCGTTCCATCGTCGCGCTGTGACGCCACTCACCAGCGCTTCGACATCTCAAGATGTCGGTGCCACGCCGCGCGGCCGCCGCGGTCGCGCGCGCCATCGCGGTGCGCGACGCGACGTCGTTATTCCCGCGCGCCGTGCGCGCCTGCGCGCCGAACGCGTCGGCGGTGACGGCGGCGGCGGCGGCAACGGTGCGTAAGATGGCGACCGCCGCCGCGAGCTCAAACACGCGAAACGTCGCCGTCATCGCGCACGTCGATCACGGCAAGACCACGCTCATGGACCGACTGATGGCGAATGATACCGAGCGCTCGTCGTCGTCGCCCGCGGCGGAGCGAGCGATGGATAGTAAGTCGCTCGAACGCGAACGCGGCATCACCATTCAAGCAAAGTATACAACCTTTGCGTACGGGGCGACGCGCATCAACGCCGTGGACACTCCGGGGCACGCGGATTTCGGCGGTGAAGTCGAACGCGCGCTTGATATGGTGGATGGGTGCGTGCTCTTGGTCGATGCGAGCGAAGGCGCGATGGCGCAGACAAAGTTTGTGCTCGGAAAGGCGCTAAAGAAGGGCTTGAAGCCGGTGGTGGTGATTAATAAAGTCGATCGCGATGGGGTGACAAAAGCGGGGTGCGATGCGGTGGAGAGCCAGTTGTTTGATTTATTTGCTTCGCTCGGGGCGGATGACGAGCAGTTGGATTTTCCGGTGGCGTATGCGAGCGCTCGAGCTGGGGCGTCGAGCGCGTCGCTGGAGGAGTGCCAGAAACAAGTGCGCGAAGGAAGCGGAAGCATGGAAGCGCTGTTAAAGTTACTCGTCGAGCACGTGCCGGCGCCGAGTGGTGAGGTGAATGAGCCCTTTTCGATGCTTGTGAGCATGATTGATCGGGATCCATTTCTTGGGCGCGTGGTGACGGGACGCGTGGTGAACGGGTCTTGTAAAGTCGGCGACAGGGTGCACGCTTTGAAGCGACAATCCGGGGAAGTGCGCGAAGTTGGGCGAGTGTCGAAGATTTTCACCTCGAAGAGCTTGACACGCGTGGCGATTGATGAGTGTGTGAGTGGGGACATTGTGACGATTGCCGGTTTGGGCGAGGCGACAGTGACGGATACGTTGTGCTCGGTGGACGTCACGGAGCCTCTTGAGTCGACGCCGATTGATCCGCCGACGTTGAGCATGACGTTTGGGGTCAACGACTCTGCCCTCAGTGGCAAAGAAGGAAAGCAGCTCACGGGAAGACAAATCGAGGCGCGGCTCAAGGCGGAAGCAGAGACGGATGTGGCGTTGCGCATCAAAGGCGGGAGCGACGAGAGAATCGAAGTGCAAGGCCGCGGAGAGCTTCATCTCGGTGTCCTCATCGAAACCATGCGTCGTGAGGGATTCGAGTTGTCGGTTTCTCCACCAGCCGTGATTTATGGCGTTGATGAGCAAGGGCGCAAGACTGAGCCGCTTGAAGAAGTCGTCGTAGAAGTTGACGACGTGGATGTCGGCGCGATTATTGAAGCCGTGTCGCACCGCAAGGGGGAGATGATAGACATGCAACCGAACGCAGGCGACGGCGGTCGAACGCGTTTGGTGTTCCTGGCGCCATCTCGTGGGCTCATTGGATTTCGTCAAGAGTTTATCAACAATACGCGGGGCACTGGATTGATGCAGCGCGCGTTTCACTCTTACGGCCCATCGCGTGGGCCGATGGAAAAGGTTCGTAAAGGTATGTTAATCAGTACCACGAGCGGCGTCGCGACAACTTATGCGCTAGGTGCGCTAGAGCCTCGCGGGACTTTATTCATCGGACCGCAAGCTGAGGTGTACGCCGGGATGATTATTGGCGAACACAGTCGCGAGAACGATTTGGAAGTCAACCCAACGAAGGAAAAAAAGCTCACCAATATTCGTGCTTCGGGCAACGACGAAACCATCCGTCTTGCGCCTCCAAAAGTAATTAATCTTGAGGAGGCTATTGGTTACGTGCAAAGTGACGAACTCATCGAAGTCACGCCTACGGCGATTCGTTTACGCAAGGCGGAGCTCGCGAGCTCCATGCGGCGACGAGCGGCGAGACAAGGCTCGTCAGATTAGAACAACAGACATAGACAGGCATTCACATACATATTTGTGCATAGTATCTTTAGGTTTTACCGGTACTGGTGTCGGTATAGCGCTTTGTATTCATTTCTACTGACTTGTTGATTGACACCTCCATCGTCTCGCCCGCGCCTTCGCCTCAGTCTCGCTCTCGCGCGCCATGTCTCACGATCGTAAACGTCGTCGCTAAACGCGCACGGGTCATCATGGCGCTTACCGTACGCGGTACGAAGAAAGGCTCGTTCGCCATTAGCGTCGCAAAGCGACCCATGGGCAAAAAAGTGACCATTCTGACGAACGTGAGCGGCGAAGGCGTCAACGCGCTCTTGAGCGCGCTGAAAAAGAAACTCGGCACGGGCGGCACGCGCACGGCACACGACACTATCGAAGTCGCGGGCGACCGCGCGGTGGCGGTGGAGAAAGTGTTGCGCGAAGTGTATCCCGACGCACTCGTGGGCGTCAAAAGGCTCGCGCCGCCGGCGGAAAAGGCGCCGCCGCCGACGACGACGACGAATTCGCGTGAGCCGAGAGCCAAGCCTCGGCACGGTGCTTTGGCGCAAACGAGGCGTGCGGTGCCGAAGATTGTGGTGCTTTCAAAGCCCAAAGAGACGAGTAAATCGTTTCAAGGCTACCGGCGGTTATTGAATGATTGGATTTACTGGGACAGAGACGTGTTGAATTTGCACGACATGTTCGATCGGCACGTGCGCGAACACGATACGTCGTCGTTACTTGAAGAGTGGCCGACTGAAGGCGGTGACGAGGTGCGCGCTGAAGACGGTGTGCCGGCGCACACACAGAGCAAAGAAGAACGGCGCGCGGCGCTCATGGAGATTGGAATGATTTCGATGCCGAGCGCGTTCAAGATGAGTCGTCTCGATCGACGACGCGAAGCGGCAATGTCGGCACGAGCAACAAGTAAACGAGAATCATCGAGTACAACTAGTGCATTCTCTTCTTCAGCTTTGTCGTCTCCGACGTCGTCGAAGATGGCACACTTCGATCCCGCGACTGAATTGTTGCGAGAGCACGGTTTCGCGCCGGCTCGCCGGAAACACGAATCGACGACCTCCCAAGTACGCGCCCCTAAGACCGCACCGAAAGCTCGTGTATCTCGTGTATCTCGTGTATCAAACACAAAGGCGCGCGCGCGACCGACAGGTGGCATATATACGTCTCTACGTAAAGGTGTTGGAAATTTCAATGCCGACGATTCGCGTTTCGCAGAAAGAGCGCTTGATTCATCAGACGAAGACGAAGACAATCGGCCCGCGACATGGCGCCAAGGATTTGAAACTGGATTTACTCGAGATGCGTCAGGCAAGTTTACATTTGGTGATGAAGTCGTGCGGCCGTTGCCGAAAGCGGACGTGCGAAATGCTACTTCGTCTCATCAGTTGAACGGCGGTTCCGTGCGAGAGCGTCGCTACGACGAACACGAACACGAACACGATGATGATGCTGAACTCATTGAAGCCATGCGTCTGTCGCAAATAGAATACGATACAAACCAACAGCACGCGGCGATGCACGTGGAGTGTGACGATTTATTTGCAGACATGACGGAGGAGGACATCTTAGCGTACGTCATTTCAATGAGCGAAGCGGAAGCGTTCGAGGCTAACGTGCCAATCGCGGACGACGTGTCGCCAGAAAATATGCCTTCGCGCACGGAGTGGATTGAATTACGTCTCGGTGAATTATTCTATCCCAACATGGACACCGCGCGAGAAGTGGCGCAGATCTTGCCCGCCATGGTCGGCGCAGACATGACGCTCGATTTACTCGAAGGCGCCGGAGCGTCGCGCGACGACGCACACGCGTTCCTCGACGCCTACGCCTCGCTCACGCTGACAGATCCCAACACGCACCGCGATGGCGCATCAACCACGCGCGTTGACGAATCTCGCGTCGACGAATTCACTGCATGGGCGAACGCCTTTTTGTCCCAATTTTCACGCGAAGACATCGACGACGACGCCTTTGTGGAATTCCTCGCCGCCGTTGAGGACCCCAGCGAAATCGCCGAGTTCATCCTCGACACCTTCCCAAACGCTGACACCGTCAACGTCAGCGCATTTGCACACGAATTTGCCGCTCGAGCGCGGCATAGATAGCTATAGTTTAGCGAATTGTATTAGACGCGCCGCTTTGTCCTTTTTCTACCCTCACTCCTCGACGAGCATCAACCCATGCTCGCGCACGCCACACGCACCGCCACGCGCGCGTGCCTCGCGCGAGCGGTCTCAACGCACGCGCACACTCGCCATGCGCGCTCCACCGCACCCGCAGCGCCATCCGCGCCCGTGCGACGCGGTGTGCGCACCGCAATCGTCGCCGCCGCCGGGGACATGGGCCGCGAACGCGCCGCTGATTTAGCGAAAAACTACGACGAGTACGACATCGAAGACGATCCGTTAGTGCACATGGGACGCGTGAATAAGTCGGCATTGAAACGACTCGGTAGGTGTTTGCGACGCGCTCGGTTCGATGCGCGATGTGTCGCGTGGAATGCATGGCTGACGTAGTAACGCGTGTCCCGACGCAGCGAATGAGAAAAAGTCATTGGCGAAAATGTTATTATCGCTCCCAAAGTCCCAAGTGACCGCCATGGTGGTGCTCCCGAGCGAAGTGAAGGAGGCGGTGCTGCAGGGCGTGGGGATGGGGTCGCATATTGCGATTAAGAGACACGAAGGATTGGTCGCGAGACGGTTGAGAGGGTTGACGGAGGGCGAAGTGGCGGCTATCGCCGGGCAAGTCGCGGAGATTGGGAACGGTACGGCTGGGGCGATCGATCCACGCGTTGAAGCGTTGGCATCGTCATGGCGGGAGATTTTATTGAAGGGTGACGATGACGCGCGCGGTGCGACGCAGAGCGAGGTTTTTGGAGCGCTCACGGCGCGCGACGGCTGGAAATTTACGCGACAGGAACTGGCGCAAGCCGTGGATGCCGCGCGTAAAGAAAGCATCGATCGCGCGGACAAAATTCGCGCATTGAACGATGCGATTAATGCCGAGATGGAAACCCTCGCGCGCATCGATGACGCCGAAGCGCTCGCGGAGACTCGTGCGTTCATCGCCAATAAACTCAAGAGTTCCAGCGCCAAGCCGAGCGTCAAGGCGTCGAGAAAATTATTAAAACTTCTTCGCGTCATCGCCGCCGTCGTCGTCGTAGATTAATGCTGCATGTACTCGTTTTGCGCACATCGTCATCATCGTCATATGTATCACCACATCCGCCTTGTAATATAATACACTCCTTGGCTGAAAATCAACAAAAGTCAAAGTCAACGCGAAACGCGCGCAGACCTCACTGTGTGCCTCGCGCGTCTGCTCCTCCATCACCGCACGAACGCACATACATCATCAACCATGAATCAACCAGTGATGGTTATGAACCAAAACGCCAAGCGAGAGACCGGGTCGATCGCGCGTGCGAATAACATAGCCGCCGCAAAGGCAGTGAGCGACATCATTCGCACCACGCTCGGCCCGAGGTCGATGTTGAAAATGATCCTCGACGCGTCTGGAGGTGCGTTGCGTGCGTCTCGTGCGCGCGTGGCTCGCGCATCGATGCGTGTTGATGTCATTCATGCGCGCGCGGGTGTGTGTTGGCGTTTACACAGGCGCTTTCGCGCGGTCAATAGTTTGGATTACAGACGCCGATCTACGACGGCTCTCTCGCGCGCGTTTTGAATTCCAAAGACTGACGACGGATGATCGTGTGTCGCGCAGGTATCGTGCTTACGAACGATGGTAACGCCATCTTACGTGAAATCGACGTCACGCACCCGGCGGCGAAGAGCATGATTGAGTTGTCCCGTACGCAAGACGAGGAAACGGGCGACGGCACCACGAGCGTGATCATCTTGGCGGGTGAAATTTTACACCTCTCTCAACCATTTTTAGAAAAGGATATCCACCCCACGGTGATTGTTCGAGCATATATGAAAGCATTAGACGCGGCTTTGAAGGTGATTGATTCGATTAGTTTTCCCGTGGATGTGAACGACCGCGAGGCGATGATGAACATCGTGCGCAGTTCAATCGGGACAAAGTTTACGTCTCGAATGGGCGAACTCGTACCAAATTTAGCGCTTGATGCGGTGATGTGCGTCGCGCGCAAGAACGAGAACGGTACGAATGACATAGACATCAAAAAGTACGCCAAGGTGGAAAAGATTGCGGGCGGGTCGATTGAAGACTGTAAAGTTTTGAAAGGGGTGATGATGAACAAGGATGTCGTCGCGCCCGGCAGAATGAGACGACGCATTGAGAACCCGCGAATCATGTTGTTAGATTGCCCGTTGGAGTACAAGAAGGGTGAAAACCAAACCAACGTCGAGATTACTAAGGAGGAAGACTGGGCAGTGTTGCTCAAGATGGAAGAGGATTGGATTAAAGAGACGTGCGCAAAAATCGCCGAATTCAAGCCAGACGTAGTCGTCACAGAGAAGGGATGCAGCGATTTGGCGTGCCACTATCTCTCCAAGGCGGGTATAACCGCTCTTCGTCGCGTGCGTAAGACGGACAATAACCGCATCGCTCGTGCAGCTGGCGCGACGATTGTGTCGCGAGTGGAGGAAATTCGCGAATCAGACATTGGCACCGGCGCTGGTTTGTTCAACGTGGAAAAGATTGGGGACGAGTACTTTACGTTCTTCGTCGATTGCAAAGACCCCAAGGCGTGTACCATCGTCCTTCGTGGTGCAAGCAAGGATATCTTGAACGAAATTGAACGCAACTTGACTGACGCCATGGGCGTCGCGCGCAACGTCGTGCACGATCCGCGGTTGTTACCTGGAGGCGGCGCCGTCGAAATGGCTGTCTCTCGCGCGCTCGCCGAGGAAGCGACGAAGATTGAAGGTGTGGAGCAATGGCCATTCCGCGCCATCGGTGTCGCTCTTGAAGTCATCCCGCGCACGCTCGCGCAGAATTGCGGCGCAAACGTCATTCGTACGTTGACCAAATTGCGCGCCAAGCATGCCGAAGGCGAGGCCGCGAAATCCTTTGGTATCGACGGCAATCGTGGCACCATCGTTGACATGAAAGAACTCGGCGTCTGGGACCCGTATGCGGTCAAGGTTCAATCCATCAAGACTGCGATTGAATCGGCGACGATGTTATTACGCATCGACGACATCGTCTCTGGCTTGTCCCAAAAGAACGCGGACGGCATGGCGAGCGCGGGCGTCGCCACCGGCGGCGGCGGCGACGACGAAGAGTAAACCCATCGTCACGCGCACACAACAACAGTAGTAGTCATATCGAATTTCATATCAGTATTAGTACACACCTCAGTCAACAACCGTTTCATTCAATGCATTAATCACTTTTGAGCTCAAAACAAGATTCATCAACCGCGCGTTCAACATCGTCGCAACCTCCATACCTACGCGCGCGGACGCAGACGCCCCAATGGACGTCGCCCCACACGCGCCCACGAATCCCGTCGCGCACGCCATCGCGCGACGCACGCTCGACGCGTACGCGTTGTGTCCACACACGTGGCGATGCATCGAGCGTCTCTACGCCTCAACGCCCGACCGCGCGGAGCCCGCTTCGCGACTCCTCGCGCTCGCGTGCGTCACGTACGTCGAACACATGGCGGCGTACCGCGCGTGGCGATCGACCGCACACGTCTGGGGGGCGTTATCGCGCGGTGACGGGCGTGAGAGCGCGTGGAAAGTGTGTGAAGCCATTGCGCGTTTTGCTTTGATTGTCGAGCCGTTGCGATGCGCTCGACGCACGTATCGCGCGCTCCTGCAGCGCGAACTCGCCACGGCGGTGGGGAGTGATTTGATTCGTAAGCTTATGCGCGCGGATGCGCTGTGTGCGCATGGCGACGGGCGCATCGGCGGGGCATCGGTGATGGACGGCGCGGCGGCGGTTGGCGCTCCGGCGTGCGCTCGAGCGGCGTTTGACGCGTGCGCGGATGCTATCGAAGCGTGCGTGGGGTTGCTCTATCATGGACATTGTTTATTTGCGAGTAATATGTGGGCGGCGCCTGGGTTGTTGGCGTTTGCGATGATTGGTGAGAGCGTGCGGGCGAAGGAGCGCGAGGCCAGCGAGGCGAAGAAGGAGGCGCATCGAGCCGAAGGCGCGGCGACGCGGCTTCGTGAATTGCTTACGCACGCTCGCGTGCATGGTGAGGCGATCGCGCTCGCAAATGGAGCGAAAACCGAATCTGAAGAAGCCATGGCGACGTTGGAGGCGGGGCAGGAGTTTGTGTATCGAAGACAGGTGCTGAGCGCGCGGGCGAGTTACCCGACGGATGTCTTTGCCGCCGCATGTAATTTTTTACCCATGGTTGCGGTGATTCCGAGATTGATGCGCGGAGAAAACGTGTCGATCTGGTCGATTCAGGTGGCCATGACGTCGTTTAACGGTGTGCGCGCGGCTCTCGCGATGCTTTCGGGAAATATAGAGACGTTGAGGGCGGCGGAGGCGCACGCGGCGTACGTAGACGGCGTCTACGATGAGCTCGACGCCGTCTCGAGACGGGCGATGTACGACAGCCTCGCGGGTATTCGCACCGAGAGCATTTTAGCGGTGGACACGCCGACGAGCGCCGACGGCGAGGAGAGATCTTCGACGAATGGTGTGCTCGTGCAAGTCTCAGACTTGAGCGTGTGTCTGCCGCAAGACGGTCGAGAGCTCATGCGTGCGCTTGAATTTGAAATTCGTCGCGGTGACTCGCTAGCCATCGTCGGCGAGGCGGGATGTGGTAAAACCGCGCTCGTAAAATCTCTCATCGGTTTATGGTCTTGGGGGCACGGCACTACGCGTATTGTCGATCGCGCATCGGTGTGCGTGTTGTCAAAGAAGCCGTACATGCCGCAAGGCGGCACATTGCTCGACGCGTGCACGTATCCGACGCCGTCGTTGGACATTGGCTTGGAATCGCGCGAGCTTGTCAAGGTCATCCTCGTTGAACTCGGTTTGGCAAAGTACCTCGAGCGTCTCGATACGTTTGCGGCTTGGAACGAACGATTGACTCTGGATGAGCAGCAGAGAATTGCGATGTGTCGCGCGGCTGTAAGTCGAGCTGAGCTGTGCGTTCTCGACGACGCCACTAGCTCAATGAGCGACGCGAATCGAACGAAATCGTACAACATTCTCAATCAATACGTCGGCGCGGTGTTAAGTTTGGGTGATGAGCGAGAGATTGCGCGGTACCACACGCGTGTGATTCGCATCAAAAATACTGGTTCATGGGTCGTCGTTGACGCTGCGCGCGTCGAACTGACACCGTCTAAATCTGCTGAAAGCGATACGACCGCTGGTTCAGGGTCGTTTAATCCACTTGGTAACGTCGTGGACACGAAGAAGGCTGAAAACCAGTTTATTCGACGTCAGAAAAAATCCATGGCGCGCGTACTTGGCGTTGATCCAATAAAGCTCGGCGTCGTGCCGACTCCAACTAAAGAACAGAGAACGTTAACGAAGACGCTTTCTTTTGATCCGCTCAAAGCGTCACCGGCGAGATCTTCGAACAAATAAAGATAGGTAGTAGACACTAATCGTTACATGTACTATTGAAGGGCAACTGTTGCTAAAATTAATTACACGCGTGCGCGGGTTTCAAACTGCTGCTATACAAAACCAAAGCCTTCGCTGCAGTTTTCAATCGCGTACATTAATCGCTCGCGGAGAACATCTTTTGAAGAATACTCGTGCAAGTCGAGTTGGTTGAAACATGTATGTGCCGATGGAAGCTTTTGGTCATCGGCGTGTTGTCTGTGAATTTGGAACCGCTGCGGGCCCTGCATGCCTTGCAACGCGGCAAATCCATCGAGCGGGACCTTTGATGTACCCGTGGTAAACATGAGCAAACGCGCCAAATCGTCTTTGGACATTTCACGCACGACGTCCCAGAACCATTGAATTTGCGACGACCCCACTGTGTATCCGTGATATTCCGTGTTTGCTCGTAAATCCTCAATGTCAATGTCAGGAGTACCGCTTATCAAGAGCTCGAGCTCGGCGGCGTTGAGAATGGATATAGTTTCACGTGGAATGATCTCTTCAAACCCTTTCACAAATGCTGCGACTTGATCCTTGACTGCGTTTGTCATGCGATATGCAGTGACCAAATTGACGTAATCAAACTTGTTCTCATCCGTTACGGGCACGTTGCGGCCATTCTCAATCAAATCGTGCACTTGCGTCTCGCCAAAAAAGGATGTGGTTTCGCTAAACGTATACTCGAACACGCCCTCGATGGAATTCTCCAGCATCCATTTTAAACTCTTGTAGTAGTCTGGATCGACGCCTTCCATGTCGTCGTATGTCAGCGGCATGCCGAGCATGTGCTTGTAAATGGGGCGCGTGAAGTATGCGCTCAACAAGATATCGTCAAACAACGCCTTGGCCACGAGCCGGCCGACAAATCTAAAGTACGGCAAGTGTTCTTCGTTGATGATGCTGTTCGGGTTTGGCTGGTAACACCCCTTGTCATGCGATAACTCGAAGAGCGCGATGTTCGGGTTGAAGATTTCCCGGGCGAGAATGGTAAACCATTCCCTGATGAGACCACCGCCGTCCACGCCTTCTTCGTTGACAAACGCGATGGATAACTTACCGCGAAGTTCGGCGACGCTGCGCATGCGAAGTTGATTATACGAATCCTGAAGAATGTGCTCTCGCCTGATTTTGAGCTGATTGTTTGCCCGGCCAGCTTTGTCGCGCAGCTTTTTAATTTGACTGCGAACGTGGGCGCGCTTGTTGTCGAAATCAATCAACCGCGGGCTTTGCAACATCACCTTCAATGGACCCGATAAAAGCTGTGGAGAACTCTTAATCATGCGGTTCAGCACGTCTTTGTGTGTCTCCATGAATTTCCACATGTCGCTAATCATCGCTGCGACGCTTGCGTTTTCGCCACCAGCGTGGATGAGCGTGTCGAGCGCCTGGCTCGACGCTCGACTGAGCGCGCCCATGGAGGCGTGAGAACCGCGCATACCAAACGCCGGCGACTGCATGCGGGGCGGTGAAAGAATACCACCTACGGAATGTCGTCTACTTTGCGTCATCTCTTCTTCGAGAAACGGCAGTAGCGCGCTCGTGATCATTAAGTAAGTTGTAATGAGCGTCTCCATCATCGACGTATCCATCGTCTCCTCGACGCGCGCCTTTGGCCAATGTTCGTGAATACTTCCTACACCCGAATCATCGTCGCTTTTGCGAGCCTTGAGCTTGAGCGTTTCGGCGTGCGCTGCCAATAACTTCCATGCCGGCGCACAATTCCTGAAGAATACCATGAGTGCGTCTTTTGCTTCCTTGTCCAACGGATTACTCGTAGACACGCGCTCCTTGTTTTCACTCGACAGATGCGAGAGTAAGAAAATCAAGCTCTTCGTCAACCTTAAGAGAAACGTCGGTGCAAAACGACGTTCACCGGGGTTGGTGCCGTCATTGGTCTCTAGCACACGCGTGCAGTTAACAGCATGCATGTTCAACGTTGCGATGATGAATGACGACATCTTCGGAGCATTCGGCAAGTTTGTACACGCGACGCAGAAGGTTTTCAAAATGTTGTTAATCTTGTCCAGAATTGGCGCCGCCAGATGACGAATCTTCAACAGAGCCGGTAACTGACCGACGATATTGGACTTTGGGATCGCGCGCTGGAAAACACTCTCTGGTTCCCACTTGTCTTCCGCGGTCTTGCGCTGTTTCATCAACATCGAGTCGATGGCTTTTACGCACAATGCAATGAGCGACGCTGTTTTATCAGAGTGCGCCGACGCGCCCAGACTGCGATCTGGATGCGTCGCGAATTGCAGCAACAACAAAAGAATCGAAAAGTCAATCGTGTCATCTCCGATGGTTTCGTTTTTCGCAGCAAACTTGTACCACTCACGACGATCTCTAGAACTCGTACCCGTAGTACTGTCAGTAAACATGTCTTTAAACGCCTCGTCGATGCACTCGAAGCTCATCCTTGATACGTACTGCATCTTTGCCACGTGTTTGTTTCGGCTAATCAATGACTGTAACAGCAACATCAATTGCATGGCGAGCGCCTCATATGGCGGCTGGCCGTACCGCACGTCGTCTATCACTCCTTTGCCTTGCGTGCGATGGAAAATCATCTCAAATATCAATCGCAGCAAAATATCACGATTATGTTCCGTCACCGCGAGACTTACGCAAATCTTCATCGCTGAATCTCTCACATCGTTATTCTTGGTTTGAAGCAACTTTAATAGCGTGCACACATCGAGCTCGCTAAAGTCGACAGAGCACGTAAATGCCTTGTACTCTTCGGCGTCAACGTACTCTTCTTCTTCGCGCGCGCGGCCGATGCGGTCAATGTCGTGCGCCCAACTCGCAAACGACTGATTGATTTGACGCATGATTTGCGTGGACGCATCTGCGGCGGGAGCTGACACAATCACTCCATTCGCCGGCGAGATAACCGCATGAGACCCGAGCGAAGTACTCGCGTTGCTTCCTATGACTCTCGTCGCCGCTTGCATCGTCGAACGAATGATTTCGCTTTGCAAATCTGACGGCAACGCGACAATAAACTCTGGGTCGATGGGTTCGACAACTGCGGTTCCGTCAGGTGTCATCGCCCGCGCTTGTGCGACGAGCCTATTCGCGTTGATGAATGACTCGCGTACGTCAGCGGATAACATGGCGAGCACGGAGGGGTCGATGCCGAGCTCCATCGCGGCCAATCGAAGACGTTCTTGCGCTTGCTCGGGCGATTCAGCCGTGTTCGGCGCGGGCACTTCGCTCTCGAAGTTCGTTTCCACAGCCTTACCCTCGGTACCAGTCGCCACCGTGGCTGACGACGGGACGGCGTCCTCGCCGAACAAAAACTCGGGGTTACTTGAGATGGATTCGCCGACGCTCATGCAAATCGCGCTCGACCAAAAGCGAGAACGCGCGTGCCGACCATCTAAACTCCACGCCGCTTGGTCGCGCACGGTGAAGTGCTTCGGGGCATTGGTTTGAAACCCCCCGTTACCGAGCCAAAGAATGGGCTTGGCTGACGATAGAGGATCCAAGAACTCCATCATGTGTCCCGGGCGCACGGCGAGGCGCGCCATTTCGCCGCTAATGGACGTGAGCACGTCTTGTAACGATCGCGAGCGCGCGCGCGCATCCGTGGGCGCAGTGAGCGTGATGTTCAGCGACTGGCCCACGCGCGAGACATTGATACCACTCGCGCGATTTTCTAAAGAGTGCGCGCCTGCGTCATCCGCAGACGCAGTGTCTGGCTCTGTCGCCGGCGTCGTGGCCCAAATGTTGGACGAACGACGCGACCCAAATGGAGCGATGCGCGATGTCGGGGGACGGGTCGAACCATCCACCAACGGAACGGGTTCCGCATCTTCCGTCACGCGAATGCTTCGAACGTGTGACGCCGCATGGCGGTCGAACGTTTGAAGTTGTGAAATCGACCGCGCGGCGTTTCGTGGATCGACGCCGCTCATGATGGTGACGTAATCCGTGGCAAGCCATTGTTCAATTTGTGAGCGACTGATGGCGTCTACAGTCGGCCCGAAACTGAATGGATGCTGCGTGGGCGGGATGATTCCCGACGATAACGCTTCTGACGTCGGCGTATGACGCGCCGAAAACGAAGATTCATCCGCCTGTTCAAAGTCGCCCTCTTCCTCGTCGTCATCTTCGTCCGTATCCGTCATTGGTTCAAACGCGTCGTACTCGTCAATGTCGTCGCCATACAATCCATCATCGTGCTGGACGTCTTCATCGTCTTCATCGTCGTCGTCTACGGCATTTCCCTCTTCTTCTTCATCTTCTTCCTCTTCCTCTTCCTCTTCATATTCGTCTTCATTATCTTCGTCGTCGTCGTCGTCTTCATCCATGGCCATTTGGTCGTCTTCATCTTCGTCTTCGTAATCGTTACCTCCGTCGTCATCACCAGAGAATATTCCGTCTTCTTGATGCTCGTCGTCGAGCTCATGATTCATCTGGTCGTCAAAGTGATCGTCCTCGTCACTCTCTTGCATCTCGTGATCGTCCTCGTCGTCAGAGTCGACTTCGCCGCTAGTCGAATCGTCGTCGTCGGAGCGCGCTCGGTTGTCATTCACAAGACGGAATCCTGGCATCGAACCATCGCCCAAGATTTCAAAGTGCGGCGCCGCACCTTCAACGCCTGCAACGTCGCCGATATCCATATCGTCCCCACCAAAGGGTAAATTCTCAATGACGGGTTCACCTCGTTCGTCGTCGTAGAGACGCGTGACTTGCACGTGCCCGCGTGCGCCACCCGCGAGGAGTTGCTCAATCATCGCGACCGCAGCTTCATTCCCAGCCGCGTCGCCTCCGGATGCGTTGACATTCGATCGAATCGCATTTTGAATACGGGCAAGTCGATCTCGTCTTTTGGGTTGTTTTGATCGAACCACGAGTGCTTCGAGTACGTAGAGCGTCACGCGAAGAAATCCTCGGTTCGCTTCGACGCCCTTGGATTCAATGCGCCGAATCAGCGCCACGAGCTTCTCTGGAACTTTCGAGTGATACATCGCCTTAACGACGCCTTGTTGTGAATTGAACACGACGCGATTGCGAATCTTTTCACCGCTTTGGTAGCCTCGAGCGAGCCCAAAGTCCATGAGCGCGTGAAGGAAATCCACCAAAGCGTGGTACGGGACAGTTTCTTCGCGGAGATCCTCATCGGACAACAACTTCAAAAGCTCTTCCACAATTCGTGTACGAGCCTTGGAGCTGCTTACGCATAGCGTGGCTAGGAAGAAAGCTGCGTTTTCCGCACCATTCCAAACGCCAGGCGCGGAAGGATGCTGCGATAAGGGCAGCTGCTGCAGTAAAATGGACTTGAAAATCCCCATTTCGTCATCCATCTTGAGCAACAGCTTGATGCTCGCTGGATTCACCTCAACGAGTTCGGTGAGATAGCGCAAAGATACGGCTTGCCGTTCGAGTTCGTGCGGCGCCGCTTCTCTACGTATGTCATCGCGAATGGTATCGACAAGCATTTCAAGCACCGCACGTAAACCAGTCGATGACTTACCATCAGGAAGCGATTGGAGCTCCTTGATATGCTTCTTGGGAACGACGTATAGACGTTCGCCATTCGACCCTTCACTCGAGTTCGATATCTCCGCCACGTTCCTAAATGCGCTCTGGAATACTTCAAAGTCACGTTCAATGACGTGTTTCATTGCAGTTGCAAACGTCTTTAGTGAGACTTTACGGTCTCTTCCGAGCGGTGGCTTTGTGATGCTCTTGATTATCTCCAACTCCATCGACATCTGCAAAGACTTCAGATCATTTGCGACGTGCCGCATTATGACGGAAACACTTTCTTGCTCGAAGTTCCAGAATGAATCAAACAATACCCGCATCACACTTTTTCCTTTATGCTTTGACGCACCGAGTATTCGACTTGCCACAGCCGGATGGCGTGAAATGTTCGCAAATAGATCGAGAATAGCGCTTGTTACAGAGTTATTCGTAAACTCGTGCGATCTCTCTTTCTTTTCCGCAATAACTCTGTCGAGGCAGTCGATACATGTGTCTGCCACGCGGAGCAAGTTATCTTTTGAGAGGAAACCAAACTTTGCAAAGGATCCGTCGTCGTTGACTTTTTGCATGCACGCAGATGTGTTGATGCAATTTGTAATGGTTACGAACGACACTGGTATATCCGTGATTGAAGCACTCATGGCTTTGAGAACGGTCGCAGAGAATCGATCGATTTGAGCGTTCATTAGTTTCGGGTCGCCCCAGAGCGCGCGCCTGACTTCATCGTCGCCTTGCTTGGCGAGAGACGAGATAAACGCGTACAACTTGCACTCGAATACACTGTCTGCTTCAGTACCTGTGCTTCTATCGCGCAAAACCTCTGTTGCAACAAGTTGGATCGCGTCTTTTCTACTCGTTCCAGTCAATTTGTGTTGATTGATGATCGCGAAGAGTATTTGCGCAGCGCGCTCGGCGCTGCAAAGGAACAGGGAGAATACGGTGTTTACGACGTCTGGAACACCAGGCATCTCATCCGCTGTAATGGCGTGAGATCTATCACCAGATTGAGTGCTCGAGCTCGCAACGTGCATTGATGCGTCGTCGGGCAAGGCCACAGTAGTGATTGCGACCGGTGCGGGCACGGCTTCAACTGGCTCTTCTGGAGGGACGTCGGAAACGTCATCCATCGGATGCGTAAACAAGTATTCCATCGCGCTCTCTATGCTTCGTCCACGGACTGCGGTGATAGCGTGATGTGCGTGCCCTGCACTGAAACCCATTTCAGTTATCGCGCGCATCATATCGGGCGAAGGCACATAACGCGCAGGTGGCGGCGTAGACACTGGCCGTGGCGGTGGCGATGGCCTGCGTTGTTCAGCCACCATCGCTTGCTCGGTGCCGCCCAAAATATGAAGAAAGCAGTTGAGCAAGCTATCAGCGGATTCCGCAGGCATAAGTTCCAACACTTTGACATTTGCATGGTCCCAGATGCATTTAAGACCAATGTTCAACGAGCAGTGAATCCAATCCATCGCCGCGCGATTGGTGGCGAATGCATCCGGAATGTGCGAAAACATCGCCATGTCTGGAAAGTTGGAGCCAGCATCCTTGACGGATTCCGGAGGTTCGCACGCAAGTACCAACTTAAAATGCGCACCGGCAGCTACTTGCTTGACATCCGTCAGAGATTCGAACATTTTCGCGAAACACCTGAGTGAATTGAAACACTCCCGTGCCGCGTTTAATTCGGCGCTCCGAATCTCAACCGTCTTGCTGGGTTTGGCGAAAACTGATTGCGTGCACGAGACGGTCTCTGCAAAGTGTGTGAGTAACTCTCCAAACAAGCCACTTCGAGCTGCGTAGTTGATCATGACACCGTTTGGTGAATTACGGCGATCGTCGAAAAACGTCTCATAAGTCAACGCCAGCAGGCTTTGCAGCTCGCGTTGATGTAAGTTGACATTTTCGGTGACTGATTTAGAAGACGCGCTCAACTTTCTTCGGAGATCTATGAAATCTTTCTTCAACTTGAGCGCGATGTGCCAGCAAATTTCGCTCGTAAGCGCGACAAAGTTACTCTTTGAATGACCCAAATCTTTTCTTCGACGCATCGTCGTAGAGACTTTGGCGAGCGATGCAAAAAGAGAGCTCGTCGTTCGCATCAAGCTTTCTGAACATCTATAGAGCCATCTCACGGGTGAAAATTGCTCACGACTCACATCGACTGCGGCGTTCACATCACGTAAAATGGATTCTATCTTTGAAGCCGCACTGAAGACGCTAAACGCTGCTGGCAGAGTGGTTTTATCAAGCACGGCGAATAACATCGCTGGCATCATAGCCACTAAAAACGTCATCAACTCGCAACTTCGCTCACAGCCCGCCATGAGTTCGCATACTCGCTTGGCGTTTTCGCACGCGCGAGCCTGATTTTCAAGTCTTTCATCCCCCGCATCTTGGTTGTAAATGTCATACAATTTATAAGCTTCCAAGTCAGCTTTTGTCAGTTCGCTGTACAACTCATCCAACGTTGCGTGCACTGTATTTGCCACGGCGGTGAGGCTTTTGCACACCGCACCACACGAACGATACGCCGTAGCGGACTCATCCGGAGGCGTTCCTGTCAAAAACGGATGCATTTCACGGATGGCATTCACCTCGGGTGGGCTCACCAGAGCTTTGCATGCTATCGTAAGCGCTTGATGTGCAGAACATTTCGCAAACGTTGCTGGAGCGGCACGTGATACGAGTTCGAGCATGTGTTCCAACGCGCCTTCGTCCAAAAGTGGTTGGCACAAATGTGGCGTCTGAAGTACCCCGTCCATGAATCTTGCGACATTGTGCAATCGTCTCGTGACATCCATTTTCTCCACAACTTCTTTACTCGCGAGCGCAAAGTTGCTAGAGAACGCCGTAGCCTTTGCGTCTGCAAGAATGGACATAATCGACTTTACACCGTCACTTTTCAGCGCGGGGCTATGTCTAATCAGCTCATTCATGGATGATCCAATTATTTTGGACACATCTGCAGTCATGATCTCTGACGCTTCATTCATGATACGCCGAAAGCACAATATCGCACCGCTTGAAATCACTTTTTCTTGACCACGTGCGTTGAGCGCGATGGCGTTCAATGTCGTCGGCACGGCGCAAAGCACCTTGACCATATTCTTGTTCGTACCCACCGGCCACATGCTCGTGGTGATGAAATACAGATACGCATCGATAATGCCCGCACCATCTAATGTTGCAAAACACGTCGGTTCGTTATGGATGACGTCGCAGAGTAAATTTGCCGCGAGCGACGATACACCTGGACCAAATGCTTGCGCATTTCTAAGAACTATTGACAGCGTCTCGGTCAATGTACCATCAGCAAGGCCTGGAATACGCGTGCGAGATCCACCCACGGCAAAACTTGTGTAAGCTAAAGTCCGCATGAGCGCTTTCAGGAGTACCCTTCTATGATACGATACGCGATTGGGCGAATCCCCACCGCCAGGCGTGGAACGCCCAGACGTCTCGCCACCACCGTCGAGCTCCATGCTGTTGGCTTTACGTTTTCTCTCTGGTTCAGCCGCTGATTTCACTTCTTCAAGAGATGCTAACGCCTCATGACGCATGCGTGACGATAACATGTCGACTCCATTCAGTTCTCGAAACGTGCTGACTTCATTTTGTGAAAAATCCAAGTACGACTCAATCGTATGTACCACGTCGACTAATATCGACAAGCGTTCTGCCGCCGTATCTTTTAGCATGTCGACCAAGCAAGGTACGATCGATGCATCTTTGATTGCCGAGCAGCCAGGTTGAGAAGTGCTCAAAATACCCAAAAAGTACATAAAGCTCTGCATCTCGCGCAGCGCCTCGAAATGCCCATCGGACCCAGACGTTATGTTTCGTTTGAAATCATCCAGTAAACCTTGCATGATTTTACTCACAATTCGCAAAGACTCGCTGCGTCGTATAATCTGACACACCGGGAATCCACACAGGCGTTCGTTGATTAAAGCGCTCAAGCAATTCAGTGCGTCTTGTCGCAGTAATGACTCGTCGCCAAGTGGCCGCGACGAAAGCGCCGGCACGTCTGTTCGATCAGAGTCGAGCAGCTCGAGCGCCGAATGTGCAATGTTCGAGCTCTCATCAACTAACTGATGGATACAGCTTCCATGCGCGGTGTATGGACTCATGTCTTTCGTCTTCGTGTGCAGAACTATTTGCACAGACAGGCACGTCGCCGCACGCTCTCGTCGCCGGCTCTGCGCGTCTGTCGCGGTTTCAAAGAAGCTTCGCGCCGCGTGCATAAACTCAAAATGCGCAGCAAAAGCCCCGTATGCAATCTCCATCACTTCAGGGTTTTCGTCTAATCGAGTAATTGCGCCATATTTGCTTGCTAAGTACGCCCCAGTAGACGTACTCGGGTGAAAGAATTCCATTTTTTCTAAAGCGGTCGCATCCCCGTCGACGAACGTAAACACATTCACAACCTTGTCCGACAATTCAAACTCGTGCATATCAGGCCTGAACATGGTCTCAACGTCGTGTATCTTTTCACCGTTATCACCATCGCGCGTACGCATCGTGAACCGGATGCTAAACTTCTTCCCATTTGCGGTTTCCATCACGCGCAAGCCGACGCATTCGCCCTGCACGAGCGTCGTCGACGTCGACGTTCGCCCGAGCGCAATCTTCATCCCCTCAAACTCCTTGGTATTGAAGTACTCATTCTTCATCGGTCGACCCGTGACGCTCTTCCTTGACGCTGTCGCTAAAAGCCTCGCCGCATCCATCGCGAGTTCAGGCACCGCCAGTAATCGCGTCGCCGTCGCTCCGTGCTCAAACGCCTCTCGGTTGCCGCAGTGCTCGCACACTTCATTCATAAATCTCAGCATCCATCGCACCGCGGCAAACACCTCCATATCGTCCCCACTCCGACCTACCGCTCGTTCGTCATCAATCACCCCTCGTACGTCATCTCGCGCGCGTAATAAAGCCCGTTCCATCGCATCTCTCCCGACGTCATCCGCGTACGCCGCGCACCGCGCGCACGCCTCCGCCCAATGCCGCATATCCCCCTTCCCGTACTCCCAACGAAAATCCTCCCGCCGCGCGAACGCGCTCGGAAAACTCATCCCCATCACATCCCGACGCATCGCCAACACCCCAGGACTCTGCTCTCGACGAATCAACGCATCGCCACGCCACGCTCCGTCAGTCTCTCGGCAACCACCTCGGCGCATCTTCGCCCCGCGCTCGCGCGCACGCATCGCATCGAATCACCCCGCGCTCGCGCGCACGCACCGCATCATCCCTCGCGCGACGCATCCCAGCGTCCGCGCGCGCGTGCGCGCCCGGCGTCGTCGTTGACATCGTCGCGCGCGTGCGCTCTCGGTCGCGGTCCACGCCGCCGCGCCCGTGGTCGATGTCGAAACACCGTCCGCGTTCGCGTTCGCCGCGCGCGATGGCGTTGGAATCACGCGGGGTATGGCACGGATGAATCACCCCGCGTCGTCGTCGTCGTCGTCGTCGTCGTCGTCGTCGTCGTCTGGCGCCCGTCGTCGTCGTCGTCGTCGTCGTCGTCGTCGTCGAAGACGACCGGGAGATTCAGTACAATGACGGGTTTTGTTTTCTGGCACCGTGAAAACACCCGCGTGTATGGGGTTTCGCTAACGACTTCCTCGCGCGCCGCCGCCGCACCGCACACGACGACGACGACGACGACGACGACGCGCGACGACGACGACGATGTTTGCTTCTCTGCGCCGCACCGCACAGCGCTGTGCGATGACGCGCGGTGGCGGCGCGGTGACGACGCCCGCGCTGCGCGCGCGCTCGCCTGCGATGATGCGCGACGGCGACGGCGATGGCGATGTGGCGCGCGCGAGATCGCATGCGGGCGCGCTTCGCGCGACGCATCACGCGTGTAAGGGTGGGAAGATCACGGGTGCGCCCATGGTGTACGTGTCTGGGGAGGAGATGACGGCGTATGTGATGGATTTGATTTTGACCAAGTGGATCGAGCCGCACGTGGACACGCGCGCGTGGGAGAGGTTTGACTTGAGGGCGAAGAATCGCGATGATACCGAGGATCAGGTGTTGCGTGACGTGATAACGGCTGGGAAGCGGTTGAAGGCGATATTTAAGGAGCCGACGGTGACGCCGACGGCGGATCAGGTGAAGCGGCTCGGGTTGAGAAAGAGCTGGGGGTCGCCAAACGGAGCGATGAGACGCGGGTGGAACGGGATTACGATTTCTCGGGATACGATTCACATCGAAGGTGTGGAGTTGGGATATAAAGCACCTGTGTATTTTGAACGACACGCCGTGGGTGGTGAGTATTCGGCTGGGTTTAAGAATGTTGGACGCGGGAAGTTGGTGACGACGTTTACGCCGAGCGAAGGCGCAGACGCCGGGAAGACGATTGAAGTTGACGCGCGCGATATCACCGACGCCGAAGCGGCGGTCGTGACGTACCACAATCCTTATGATAATGTGCATGATCTGGCGCGCATCTTTTTCGGTCGATGCTTGGAGGCGAAAATTACCCCGTATGTTGTGACGAAGAAGACGGTGTTCAAGTGGCAAGAGCCGTTTTGGCAAATCATGAAGAAGGTGTACGACACCGAGTTTAAGCAAAAGTTTGTCGACGCGGGCGTGGTGAAGCCTGGTTCCGAACTCGTGCACTTGCTATCTGATGCGGCTACGATGAAACTCGTGCAATGGACGCAAGGTGGTTTCGGCATGGCGGCGCACAACTACGACGGCGACGTTTTGACGGATGAACTTGCGCAAATGCACAAGTCTCCAGGATTTATCACCTCCAACTTGGTTGGCGTGGATGAAAATGGCGTGTTGATTAAAGAATTTGAAGCATCTCACGGCACAGTGGCAGACATGGACGAAGCTCGTTTACGCGGCGAAGAGACCTCGCTCAACCCGCTCGGCATGGTTGAAGGTTTAATCGGCGCCATGAATCACGCCGCAAACGTCCACAACGTCGACAAAGATCGCACCCATGCATTCACTGCACACATGCGAAAATCCATCCACGAACTATTCCGCGAAGGTAAAGGCACGCGCGATCTCTCTGGCCCATCAGGACTCACCACGGAGGCTTTCATCGACGCCGTCGCGGAGCGCCTCGATAACCATTAGCGCGCCCATCAGCGGTGCTTTCTCGTGTTCATATTCGATCATAAAAGCTCTCTCATATTTCACTTTCCATTCAACATCGCTTTTCGCTCGTGACGCCCACCGCACGTGCGCATGCGCATCCAAATGTGTCGTTTTCGTCGCGCCGCGTTCACATCCCCGCGTTCTGCGTCTTTTGATCTTTTTTGGCTGGGGTTTCCCTCGCGCTCACCCTCACTTTATCGCCCGCGCGCGTCGCTCTCGCGAACGCCAACGCCAGCGCAAAGCATGAATTTCGCCCAGAGCGCGGCCAAGGAGAACGCGACGAAAGCCGCGGAGGCGGTCGCGCCCGTGCGCGCGGTTGAGCTCGACGGCGGCGCGGCGCTTAAAATCATCAAACACTGCACGGATGCCGCGCCTGGTTTAGCCACCGGTGCGTTGTTGGGGCTGGATATTGGCGGCGCGTTGGATGTCACCGCGTGCTTTCCGTTTCCAAAGGCGTCGACCGGGGGCGATGGGGAATTCGCGTACGATGCGGACGGGGCGTTTGCCGCGGAGGATGGCGCGCAGTATCAGCTCGATATGATGCGCTGCTTGAGAGAGATTAACGTCGATTCGAACACGGTTGGATGGTATCAATCGACGTACTTGGGGACGTTTTACAACGAGGAGTTGATTGAGACGTTTTTGTCGTATGCGGAGAGCATTAAGAGATGCGTGTGCGTGGCGTACGACCCGACGTACGCCGAGCAAGGGGTGTGCGCGTTGCGAGCGCTTAAATTGAGCGAAGCGTTTATGGAGGTGTACGGCGAAAATGGAGAATTTTCGATGAAAAAGATACATGAACGTGGATTGAAGTGGAGCGACATCGTGGTGGAGGTGCCGATTACGATTAGGAATAGCGCGCTCGCGTCGGCGGTGATGGGCGAGTTGGCGCGCGGCAAGGCGTCTGAGCTGAACACGACAGATTACGATCGCTTGAGCTTGAGCACGGCACCATTCGTTGAAGAGAACATGAAGTTGTTGGGCGAGTGCATGGAAGATTTCGCGAACGAACAACAAAAGGTGGCATACTTTCAGCGCAACATGCAACGCTACCAAAGCCAACACGCGCACTGGTTGCAAAAGCGTCGTCAAGAAAACGCGCGCCGTCGCGCGAACGGCGAGGATGAATTGCCGGAAGAAGATGATAACTACAAGGCGCCAACGCCGCCGAGCAGACTCGAGAACTTCTTGATCACCAACCAGGTTGCCGAGCACGTGCAAGACCTCGACACGTTTACGACGAAAACTATGGCCAAGCTCGAATTAGTGACCGCCATCTCTGGATCGAAGTAAATGTTGTGCATAATTTGAATTGTTTTCTAGTCGCGTGATGAAGAACATTCAGGGCGCTAAACGACGGATTCATCCTCGTTCACGCCTAAATATTCTTGTCTCGCCTCGAGGGTAAACTTCACTTGGAATATTAGCGTAAACCTCAAACATCGCCGCATCCCCGTAATCCACCACGCACACGACTTCACGCGCGCGATACGCGTGACATATATAAGACCATGCTTGACGCTGTGCATGACTTCTTCCAAGCACTAGAGCCCTACGTTGAGGCGCCCGCTCGCGCGATTGCCGCGCTGTACCCGACGCCCAACCGCGTCCTCATCGACCAGTTCTTCATCTACTTTCTTCTGAGCCTGTGCTTTTGTCTGTGCATGTTCATCACGTCTCGCGTATTCACGCACGCCATCGTGGGTAAGGCGTACGATAAGCTCCTTCCGAGTGACCGAAGAACGTGGCACACCAATCTTGTTACTTTTTGGCCCGCGTTCGCGGTCACCGTGTTCGCCCTTCCCGCCATCGTCGAATTCGATGTCTCCATGACATCCTTCGCGTCTAACGTGAGCCCGTACACAGTTAAAGCGTGCGGGTTGGCGATCGGATACATGACGTGGGATTTGGCGGTGATGTTGCTGAACTGGGCGGACCAGTGCTTGGCGTACGGCGGCCAAGGGGCGATGTATTTATTCATCGTGCATCACTTGTTATCCATCGCTCTGTGGCCGTATGCGTTAACACGCGGGTTGTGCGTGTACCATATTAACTGGTTCTTGGTCAGCGAGGCGACGAACTTCAACATGAGCTTGCGTTGGTACTTGGTAAAGCTCGATAAGACGGCGAGCAAGGCGTACTTGTTGAACGGCTTGGCGTGGATTCCATTGTTCATGGGTATTCGCGTAGTGGTGATTCCGAAGTTGTTTATGCTCTATTTCCATGGAGACTGGTCGGTTTTTACCAGCGTTGAGTACTGGCTCGCGCGAACGACGCTTCCAATTCCGAGCTTCTTGAACGTGTATTGGGCGCGACAAATCGTCGAAGGCGCGGTGCAGCACTTGATAGGAGAATCCGCGCCAGCGAAAGCCGCAGTGACAAGGTCAAAGTCAAAGTCGAAGAAAAGGAATTAATGTCCCTACTGGGCATCATTTAGCGCGATTGTTATTGACCACTCTGGAACGAATCAAGTTTTAAACCGCGCGGCTATTACATCATTTACTAAAAATCGTCTGCGACACAGCCCCTTACTGTGTCATCTCAAGCACAACTTCCGCTAAAATCGCCAGCATCGCCAAACGTCCGTGTATCATTTCTTTGCTCGCTGTAAACGCGGTTTCGTTCGCATCCTCCTTCGTTGTCGGCTCGCCAGTGTACGCTCCTCGGCTCAGCGCAGACGGTGCAAACGAAGCCACAATAATCGTCAAAATCACCGACCCCATCGCTGCCACGTGATCGTGCGCCAGATTCATGAACGATACATCACCATCGCTTATTACTTGTCCAGCCTTGGCGCATACGAACCCAACCATGGCGCAGCGACCGTTGATGACTTCCGGCGCCCAGCCGTTCCAGTTCATGGCATCCCCAAACGACGCAGACGAGGACACGGTCGACGACGCCGACGACGTGCGCGACGCTTTGGCGCGCGCCATGGCTTCGGCAGTGGGTATGGTGATATCCACCGCCGCTGGGGCGCCGCTGGGGCGCGGCGGCGACTGTGCCGGCGCGGCGGCAACCTTTACTGCGCTTCGCTTTTGTGTCGACGTCGACACGCCTCCACCGCTATCGCGATTTTGCGTCGACGGCGCGCGAAACAGCGCCGGCAGGCAACATGAGCGCGTGGCATACATCACGCTCGAGATTCACACGCGGCGCGAACGGGTTCGGCGAGGGCGGGCTCGAGGTGCGGCGGTGTGTGCGGCTCGAGTCGCGCCGTTGACGAGAAGCTCGATGAAACAAATGTGTGTTGTTTTTACAGCGCGAATGGATTAGCAAAAAAATGAGCGTGCGCACGCAAATTACGCGCTTCCCGTGACAAACATCGTCGTCAGCATTTTGACGATCGCGGTGGTTTTAGCGACGAACCATACATAGAACCAATGCAAGCTACCGTTTGGTTGGATGCTCGTCGTGAAGCTCACCGCGAGCGACGCCAGAGTAAAGAACAAACCATATGTCGCGATACGTTCGTTGATTCGTTGCAGGCGCACCTCAACAGACGCCTGGACGAGTGACGTTGTGCGTTCGAGTGCGTCGCTTAAAATCAACGCTTGCTCGGCGACGGCGTTGATGGTACTCACCGCCGGGTCGATGCGCTTTTTGACAAAGAGAGGCAAAAAGCGAATTTCGTAGCCCAAACGAGTGAAACTCGCCTCAGCGAGGCGCAAGTTGATGATTTCCATGTAACTCGCCGCTGTGAGCGCGACGAGCTTGCTTCGTGTGACGAGCTGCGTGATGGCTTGCTCGAGATCGGTGATTTGCGTGACGAACTCTTGTTGGTCCTTGTGACCGCGACTCGTGGCTTTCGAGCGTCTCAATTCGCGCGAGAGCGTTTCGTAACGTTCATTCAACCCAGCGAGGAGGGGATACTTGGACTTGGCCGTCGGTAACCGCTGTAAAATCAACAAACGATATTGCTCCAGCGCAAAGAAGCGTTGGAGTTGACGGCCAGCACGAATGAAGGTGTTCTCCCCAGGCGGGATGACGACGAGCGTTTGCATCACGCCTTGGTCGTCCAGTTCGTAGTTGACGTACATTCGACTCCCATCACCAATGCCACAGCCAACTAAAGACCCAGCATCGAACTCGTGAATCTCCTCTTCTTCATCGTCATCGTCGCCGTCGCCGCCATCATGAATTGTGCTACAAGAGCTCAGCGCTCGGCGAGCCGCGTTGAGCTCCTTAATCGTCGGCACGTCTGTTTTATACGCCTTGGCCGTTTGTCGAAACACCGCGTGGTTCACCAAGAATACCTTGCCGGGAATCTCAATCAACCAGTCTTGGGGAAGAAGCCATTCCCACGGTGTTATTTGTTGCCCGATATCCGCCTTCATGTTTCCAGGTCCGCTCAACGTCAGGGTTTCAAACTCTGTGTGCCGCTGCATGCGCAGGTTGAACCCGCCTCCGAGCGACAACGTGACATCCGACCATCCGCGTTCAATGCCATCAAGGGTTTCCTCAACCGCCTCAACTTCCATCGTGTAGTGTGCCATCAATCGTTCAATGCACGCACGGTACGCCAAGCCTTCCTCGCGCGTAAATTTACCCGTTTCGTCGTACTCGCGCAACCACGCGATGTGCAACACCTCGCCCTTCAACGGCACGAACGGTCTCGACCGCGTCTCTGCGCTCAGCGCCCGCCGCTGCCCGAGGCCACGATCGACGTTGGATTTTTTCACATCACCAGAGCCCGAGTGTGAGTTCGTCGCGCCGTCCGTAGCCGTAGCAGCCGTCGTCGCGCTCGCGACGTCGGGCGTCGACGTCTCGCCCGACGCCACCTCTCGCGTCGTGCGCATGCGCCACGCCCGACCGCTCAATCGCGACGCCGACGTCGACGGACGAAATGACGCGCATTGATCGTCGTGTCCTCGCCTCGTGCGCGCGCACATGCCGTCATCAACACGCGTGAGCGCCCCTACGCCGCGCGCGAGTGGCTCCCTGTCAATGCGCACTCGCGCCCGTCGCGCCGCCGACGCCGTCGCGTGCGTCCTCGCGCGTTCGCGCGCGAGGATGCGCGTACAAAACGCGTGCCCGCTCGCCGTCGTCGTCATCGCGCCGAGCGACGCCGTCGTCGTCGACGCACTCGGCGCGTCAGCGAATCAGGTGCACAGTCCTTATCCACCTCCACACACGTCGCCGCACGACCGCGCGACTCGCCCGCCCGCGCGTCGCCGCGATGACCACGGACGACGGGCGCGAGAACGTGCGCGATCGCCCCTCGGCGTCGCGCGACGGCGCCGCGCGCGACGGGGCGACGAACGGCGGTGGAGCTCGCGACGACGATGGTGCCAGGGCAACATCGTCTTCACAGTCATCGGCGAGCGTGCGCACGCCGACGATACGCACGGAGACGATGGAGATGAATAACGGTACGACGCGAATTATCACCGTCGATACGAGGTTCTCGTGCGCGAAGTGCGCGAGAGGGTCGTCGTGTTGGGACGTGCATCGGGCGACGAATGGGATCGCGGCGATGCGTTCTGAGAGGCGATACAATGAGAAAAGAAAGGCGGCAAAGGCGCGCGGCGGCCGGCGAGAGGTGGCGTTGACGAATAGAGTGGGTGTGAGTCCCAATGCGTCGGCGTCAGCGCCTCGCGTGCGTGCCGAGGCGGATCCTCTGGGAGCGGTGGCGCGGTTAACGGCGGATGGACATCGGCCGACGCTCAAGACTTTTACGGCGGTCATCGCCACACTCGGCGCACAGGGGCGAGCGAACGAGTGCGAGAATGTTTTAAGGGAGATTGAGACGTATGGTGGTACGTGCGACGTGGCGGTGTGGAACGCGGTGGCGCACGCATACTGCGCGAGCGGGGACCCGAGCGGGGCGGAAGCCGTAGTAGATAGAATGGTCGGCGAGGAAGGCGTGGGCGTGAATAGCGCCACGCATCCGGAAATTATTTATACGTACGCAAAACGTGGTGAGACCAAGCTTGTGTATCGTCTTTTGCGGCGTATGGCGCAGGTGCATAATTTTATCGCCGACGAAAAGGCGTACAACGCATTTTTGCGCGGCTTGTGCGAGCGAGACGACGTGGAGGAAGCCGAAGAAGTTTTGCGTCGATGGAATAACGAAAAGTTTGACTTAGAACGACAAAGCGATAGAGGTGGTTTTGTGTCGAAACCCACAGCGGCATCGTATGGTTTGGCGATTGACGCGTGGGTGCGACGCGGGGATATGCTTCGCGCGCGGAAATTGCTTCAGCAAATGCAATGGGAGCGCGTACCACCTTCGTTGTACGTGTTCAACATGCTCATCGATGGCTACTTGCGCACAGAAAACATCGCGGCAGCCGAAGGGATTTTTCGCGAGCTTGAATCGAGTGGTACATGGGATATGGAATCGCTCGGTATTCGTCCAGATAACGTGTCGTACACGCTCTTCTTGGACTATTGGGCGAGCCAAGGTCAAGTCGACGCATGTGAACGCATCTTTAAACGCATGAAACGCAAGGGCGTCGAACCTGATGTCGTGGCGTACGGGGCGATGGTCAAGGCTTACGCGCGCGCGCGCGATGCCGACGCCGCCGAAGATGTCCTCACTCAGTGTAAAGACGCCGGAGTGAAGCCATCCGTCGCCATTTATAGCGCAGTGATTGCCGCGTTTTGCACGCTCGGTGACATGAATCGCGCAAGAAGTATTCTTGACCGCATGTTCGACGACGGATTACGTCCGAACGAGCGCACGTTTGCGCACTTTGCATGGGGATACGGCCAACTCGAAGATATTAACGGTATCATGGAGGTGGCGACGGCCATGGTTGCTTCTGGATTGAAACTCAAGGGTGCGAGTCGTAACGCCATCATTCGCGCGTGTCAAGAGTGTGGTATGCGCATGACGGCTATCGAGGCTCTTTTAGATCGCGTCGATCCTTTGGCGCAGGAATCTCGTAAAGGCAAATGGTCTCGCAACTCACCGAAAACGCCGTCGGCGTCTCGAGACGACGCAGGCGCTAGAGTGCCACCGCGCTCCACTGAATCACAAGCCGTGGAGAAAGCAGCCAAGCCGATGGCCAAAGTTCGATTTTCGGGTGAACCTGAAGAATCATTTGACGAATCGTTCGACGAATCGTTCGACGAATCGTTCAACGAATACGTTCCAGCCGCCGCGCGCCAAATGTCTCGCGCGCTCCCGTCTACGCGTTTCACCAAGCGCGCCTTTGCCACGCGCACGCCTCTCGTGCGCCATCCCCAGCGGTTTATACTTTCTTTACCAGCACTCGCGCGTTCGCGCGTGGCTTTGATGTAACATTATGACATTGTTTAGTTTTGCAGTTGCATCGTGACACTCTCTTCGCCAAAAAGCCCACAACGTCAGGCTCGGGACACCGCCGCACACGACGACGCGCCGCGCATTTGAGCCCGCGCGCCGTCGAAACACTCAGTCACGCACGCGTCATGACCACCCTGCGCGTGCTCGCCGGCGACGAGCTCGGGTACGTGCGCGTGTGCGCCAACGCCCCAGCCGCCAGCGACGATGACGGCGAAAGCTTACACCTCATCGGCAAGTTCGGCGCGCTGAATCGCGCGAGTGCGACGTTGAGGATGCACCACGCCACACCAAACGCGCATGGAGACGATGCGCTGACGTTTACGTCGCTCGGGACGATTGTCGCGGCGCGGAAGGGTGGACGCGTGGACGCGTTGGATGCTCGAAGCGGAGCGCAGAAACATAAAACCTTACGCGTCGATGGCGAGATCATCGATGCGTACGGTTCGTGCTCGAGCGCGACGGCGATGGATGTGATTGTAGTGCACGCATCTGGGGAGGTGTCGACGCACGGGGTGGAGGGAGACGGGGATTGGACGCGCCGCGGGTCATTTACGGCGATGGCAAACGCGTTGAGCGCCGATGTCGACACGCGGCTCGGAAGGATAGTCATCGGTGGGAAAGACTTTGGAAACGATGTGATGATTTATGACATTGCCGAGGGCAAGCGGTTGTACAAGGCGAAGCCGCCACCGGTGAATTGGCTCAACTATCGAGCGCCGCCATGGGTGAGCGCGACATGCTTCGCCTCGCAGAGCGAATGCGTGCGGTTTTTCGTCGGTACGGGCGAACATAGATTTAGACACTACGACACTAGAGAGGCCAAGCGCGCGGTGCTCGAGTTAGACATGGGGAACGCCGTGATTACGAGCGTGGCGAGTAGCGCTGATGGAAACGAAGCCTACGTGGCCAATGCTCGCGGCTTGTTTGAAATCGTCGACTTACGCGCCGGGCGTACGCGCGGCAAGTTCCGGGGAAACTCGGGAAGTATTCGCCAAATTGCCGTGCACCCTGACGGCATGCACGTGGCGTGTGGGGGGCTTGATCAATACGTCCGCGTGTACGACGTGAAAACCAAGCGCGCGGTTGCGAGCGCGTACGCCAAACAAGCGCTCACGTCCATTGTGTTCGACGCGTACACGCCAGAAGTCGAAAACGCAAAATCGGCAAAAACGAAGGTCAAAAAGTCAACCAAGGTCGACGCGGATGGCTCTATGAAGAAGCTGAAGAAGAAAGTCAAGCGCGTCGTCGCGTCTGACTCAGAGGACGTCCCGAAGAAGACAAAAAAGACAAAGAAAAAGCTCAAAATGCGAATCGAATAACATTACAGCCCACTGTGCGCGCGCGAGTGCGCGTGCGTAACGAAAATTCGCACACGCACGCGGCACACGCACACGGGACCCTAGCACCTATACACGTAAATAATACATCCGCGCGAACGTCGCGCTCACCAACCAACTTCGCGCTCAACCGCGCACAATCGTCATCTTCCCTTCACCGTACCGCCGCCCAATCTGCCGCTGCGCGCGCGGATCCGCCGCCGCCCACGCGTTCCCTCTCGCCGCCGCGTGCGTCTGCGCCAACCACACCGCCGCCCACAGCATGAACAGCACCGCGAGCTTCCACAGCTTATTCTCCAACCGCACCTTCATCCCGCGCACCTTTATCGTCTGCCCTCGCAACAGCCCATTCACGCGCGGATCGAGCACGCGCTCGACGTCCACGACGTCCACAACCGACGTGTCCGCGCGCACGGAGGCGTCTTTCACGCGCGATGGTGCGGAAGACATGCGCGGGTGATTGATGGTGCGCCAATCAATGACGAGCGTGTCGCGTCATTCGTGCGCACGCGATGCGCCGTTCGATCGCGCGCGCGGTATGGGCGCGCTCGCGCGACGCGGGTGGAGTGGTGGTGCGTGCTCCGCCGTCGCTGCTCGCGGCGTTGACGACGACGACGACGACGACGAAGGTGATGAATGTTGAGGTGGTTGCCGGCACGCGCGGATTCGCCGCACAAACGAAAAAGGACAAGTCGCGCAAAGACGCCGACGCCGCGGCGCGCGTGGAAATTGTCTTCGCCGATGACGCGTCCGAGGTTACGGTGGAAGACACCGGGTTGACGCCGCAGAAGACGGTGGAACTGTTGGACAAGTTCATCGTCGGGCAGACGGACGCGAAAAAAGCGTGCGCGGTGGCGCTTCGGAATCGCTGGCGCCGACACAAGATTAAAGCTCCGATGAAGGATGAAATTGTACCGAAAAATATATTGATGATTGGCCCCACCGGGTGCGGTAAGACGGAGATTGCGAGGCGGTTGGCGAAGATTACGGATTCGCCCTTTGTCAAGGTTGAGGCGACCAAGTTTACAGAAGTTGGGTTTCACGGCCGCGACGTCGATCAGATTATTCGTGATTTGGTCGATAACGGCATCGCATTGACCAAGCAAAAGATGCGCGCGAAATTTGAAAAGTTTGTCGAAGAATTGATTGAGAATAAAATTTTGGACTTTGTGTGCGGGGAGGGGGCAAACGACGAGACGCGCGAGGCGTTTCGCTCGTTGTACCGCGACGGCACATTAGATGACCGTACGGTGGAAGTCGAGCTTCCGGATGCGACTGGGAATAACATGAAAATCGATCCAACAGGTGGTCCGATTCCGATTCACGAGTTAGTCATCAAGGTGGACAAATTATTTGGGAACCGTAAAAATACGACCAAGCGTAAAATGACGGTGGCGGAATGCAAGCCGTTAATCGAAGAGATGGAATTCGACAAGTTGTTATCGACGGAAACTATCGCCAAGGAAGCGATCATTGCAGTTGAGAATGATGGGATCGTATTCATAGATGAGATTGACAAGATTGTGTCCTCGAGCGATTACAGACACGGCGCCGACGCGAGCTCTGAAGGCGTCCAACGCGATTTGTTACCCATCATTGAAGGTTCGGTGGTGAGCACCAAACACGGCAACGTGAACACCGATCACATCTTGTTCATCGCGTCTGGGGCGTTTCATTCAGCGAAACCGTCTGACATGCTCGCCGAACTTCAAGGTCGTCTGCCGATTCGCGTGGAATTGAAAGGTTTAACCGAACACGACTTGTACCGTATTTTAACCGAGCCAGAGATGAATATGATTGAGCAACAGCGCGCGCTGATGAAAACAGAGGGTATTGATTTAGTTTTTACCGATGCCGCAATCAAGCACGTGTCGTCCATCGCGTCACAAGTGAACAAGACTGTGGATAACATCGGCGCACGTCGATTGCACACCGTACTCGAGCGCATTGTCGAAGACATGTCGTTCAACGCGCCGGAAAAATACGCAGCGCACGTCGCGGGAGGCGGTTCGGGCATGCTCGAAGTCAAAGTTGATGTCAAGGATATCGATGCGGCGATCGGTGAAATGTTAAAAAAGCAAGATTTGTCCCGTTTCGTGTTGTAATTCTCATATTAAATTTACCTTTTTACCGTAAATCAAGCTGTATCCCACGTGTCTCGAGCTTGCCACGCGTCCCGAGTTTCAACTGCGCGCGTTGGAGGTTGATAACTAGCGTTATACCTTCGTCCGCGACGAGCGACGAGCTCATACAATCGCACATAATACGTCCCCGAATCTTCCCAGCTTTTCAGGCGCAATTCTTCGTCTAGCTTTATGAGCTCTTTATCCGCCGTCAACACGCACGCGTTGCACACAAACATCATCGGAACGCCCGCGAAACACCCCTTGTTGATACAACTCGCAAAACGATGCAAGGGCTGGCAATGCTTGTGATAGAACTTTTCACACGAAATGCACGTGTGAAGCACCCCAGCCATGTGCTTCGTGCCCTGATAAATCCCCCCGTAACACAAGCTACATCTCCCATACGCCCTGTCCTCCTCGTTTTCGATTTCATAGTCCAAAAAAAAATCCTCATACACCGTCAAGCATCTATTCCCTATGTCGGTCAACGTATGATTATCGTAGTAATTGAACAACTGCTCAAATACGTTCATAATTCTGAAGCTTTGCTTGGCGTGATTGCGATTTTTAAATCCTCCAAGCGCGCACACTTGCTTGTAAAAGTGCAAACAATCCATTGGCTTCCCGGTACGAATCATCACTCGGTCAATCGCAGACCACACAATTTCCCAATCCCGCCCTTGTTTGTGATGAAACCGCATGAAATCAAACATAAAATCTTCCATCGAGCACTCCTCCAGCGGCGGGCGCACCCAATTATCATCCTTGATTGTTCCAAATTTCCTCGCGCGCGACGACTTTTCGGGACAGAGCTCCATCTTCGTCCACCGCGGCATGTACCGCCCGCGCTCATCCATCACAATATCCACGCCGTCGTCATCGATGCGACCGGGCGGTCGAACTAACGCGTCCTCCTCCTCCTCCCCCTCCTCCTCCTCCTCCTCCTTCGCCTCCGCATCGCCGTCGTCGCCGTCGTCGCCGTCGCCAACGACAGCTGCGTCAGCCACCAACCCTTCCCCGTCATCCTCCTCGCGCGCGAGCGCGCCAGCATCCCCCATCGCGTCCTCGACGTCACCACCATCGTCGATATGCATGTCCACCTCCATCGCGGCGCGCTCGTCCATCGCGCGTCGTCGTGTGGCGCGTCGCGCGCGCGCGACGCGTCGGGTGTGAATTTCAAATCCAGCCTCGGTGACGCCACCAATAAAACATACATGATAGCCAACGCACACCCACACTATGGCGCCCCACCGCCACTCGTGGACGCCGCGATGGCGAGCATGTTCGGGTCGTTCGGCAACCTCTTCGCGTCGGGACCAAAGTTAAACTACGACGTCGATAGGGATTTCGATGTTCGCGCGTTCGGCGTGTGGAGACACGCGCGCGCGAGGTCAAAGGTGCGCGAACGATTTGGGAAAGATTTTTTCGGGGGGCGGGGGAACGGGTGATCTATCTGGACGGCATCGACGCGCGTGATTGCGAAGACTGACGCGTGTGATGTGTGCGTGCGCGTGCGTAGGATAATGGTGATGTCGTGTCGGTGTTTACGTTCGTGGGTGATGCGCAGAGAGACGCGCAGAGGTTGGCGATTGCGAGGCACGGGGTGAAGCGACTGAAGACGCTTCGACACCCAAACGTGCTGTTGATGCTTGACACGATGGAGATTGAGAATGGGAATGAGATTACGATTCATATTGTTACGGAGGCGGTGACGCCGTTGGAAGTGCATTTGCGAGATGTTCCGCACGGGACGCAACAGAGAGAGGAGTATTTGACGCTCGGGTTGAGAGAAATTGCGACTGCGGTTGCGTTTTTATCCAACGATTGTCGACTCGTGCACGGTGGTGTTGGTATGGCGGCGGTGGTGGTCACGGAAAGACTCGATTGGAAGTTACACGGGTTCGACTTGTGTAGCGAGCTTGACTCGATTGGGCAAGGGGTTCACGGCGACGCCAAGTTGATTCGCGGGGCGTTTTTAGTTCCAGACCAATACAAGCCTGAGGAGTTTCGTCGTGGCGATTGGGTGAGTATCCCCGAAGGCCCGTCGTGGGCCATTGATGCGTGGGGTCTGGGTTGTTTGATTCAAGAAGTGTTTCGCGGTGAGGGCTTACGAGGGACGGATCAGTTGCGCGAAATCGACTGCATTCCTCAAGCGCTTCTCAAGGATTACCAACGTTTGCTCGGCTCGCAACCCGCTCGTCGGTATAATCCAAAGAAGCTCATCGAAAACGCAGCATGGAGTGCGAACAAGCTCATCGAGACGATCACATTCATCAGCACTTTGGCACTCAAGGACTCCATCGAAAAGGAACGATTCTTTGGCCATTTACCGCGCGTGTTGGAAACGCTCGCCAAACCGCCAGTTGAGAAGAAAATCATGCCAATGTTGTGTGATGCGTTAAATTTCAATCAGGCACCGCACCACGCGATCTTGCCCATGTTGATAGCGGCAGCAGAAGTACCGAAAGAAAAGTATCAAAAGATTGTCATCCCGACGATTCTGAAGCTGTATGAGTCTCCAGACAAAATGATCAGACTCGATTTATTGGAGCATCTCACGAGCTATGCGGAATATGTTGCCGATGGACAGGTCGATGACCCTTTGTACGAGCGCATGAGTACTGGTTTCACGAACCCCGACTCGAACGTACGTGAGATGACTCTTAAGGGCGTGCTTCAAATTGTGCCGCGTCTTTCAGAGCGCGTGCTCGGCGCTTCACTTCTGAAGCACTTGAGCAAGCTGCAAATCGATGAAGATCCTGCTATTCGTGCAAATACGACTATTTGCTTGGGCAATATCGCTAGATACTTGAGCGAAGCGACGGCGAAGCGAGTGTTACTCAATGCATTTACGCGCGCGTTGAAGGATGCATTCCCACCAGCGCGTCTCGCTGGCCTAATGGCCCTCGAGCACACGACGCAATATTACGAACCGAGTGAAGTCAGTGGTAGACTACTACCAGCACTATCGCCGCTTATGACCGATGCTCATAAAGACGTCCGAGAGCGATCGTTTGTAGTTGCTGAACTGTACGTTGAAAGCTTGAAGCGTCACTCCGTCGCGCTCGAGCGCGGCGCCGACGCCGCCGCCGCGCACGTCGAAGCGGAACAGAAGCGAGGTCACGCAAACGCAGCAAAGCGCGCTGCAGGTATGCTTTCTTGGGCGGTAACGATGGCAGCGAACAAAATTGGAGGTCCTGACACAGACCAAACGAAGGTGGATTTACAGAGCGAAGCGTTGCAGGCGAAATCGTTTAGCTCGTCGGCGCCGCCGCCAAAGTTGTATGGCGAAAGCCCGAGAACGTCAACACAAAACACGCCCGCGACATCTCTCGCACCATCACCTGCCAAAGCAATGACAGATGCGTATGAAGCAAATCGAAGAAACTTGCAAGCAGTTGCAGAGCAAGTCAGTAGCTTGGCCATGGATGACGACGACGACGTCGATGGCTGGGGCGACTTGGATGTCGTCGACCCCGAGGAAGAAGCCGCGCGATCGCGATTGAATTCTAGGACTGGATCGAGTCGACTTTCTAGCATCCCAAAGTCCACGAGCGCGGCTAGCCACGAGAGTGACGGATGGGGCAATGACGACGACGATTTGTTTGAAGACATGGCTGCGCCCGCACCGAAACCTGTCAAATCGCAACAAATAGGTACCGGTGTGGGGAGACCAGGAGGATTGTCCGGCGCTCGCACATCGGCAACAGTCGGGCATGTTGGTATCGGTGGGTTGCGCCGTCCTCCATCGGGCGGATCGATTGGTGGTGCGAGACCCGCGGTAAAGCCGCCTCCAATGAAGCTTGGGGCGAAAAGCGCGCTGTCCTCCAACGACATAGATCTCGAGGCGATGTTGAACTAGTAACAATTTTAGCCGCCGTAGGCGAAACAATAGTAAAGCGTCTCAGTTGTAAGGCATGTATTCAATATTGAGCTCGAGCACATCGATGGTATCGTACAAGATTTCTACTCTATTTACTGTTCAAAAATGCGATGAATGAATTATCGCGTACGCGGGACGTCAGAATAATTGATTATTGCTGTTCGTGCGATTTGCACAACGCCAAGAGCGACGTGTACATTGACAAGTCAGTAGCAATCGACCGAGCAAACATCTTTGCAATGACGGCTTTCTCGGCGGCGCCCAAGTCGCGGGCGATCCAGTCTCCGCCTTCGTCGATTGAGTTTCCTCCTGCGTCGACTTGAGTATGCAGATAAATATCCTCCATAGAATTCGACAGCAATCGCCCTCGAGCAATTTGCCAAGATACCACGTATGGGTTCGCTTGCGGGCGCGCGTCGCGAACGACTTGCAACGCCGCCTCCAATTCAAATTGTTGCACAAACGTCAAGTATCCGACGACAGTTAAGCTTGCGCGGTTGATTCCCGCCGTACAATGCACGTACGTACGCTTACCCATAGCCTGGAATGCCGCGAGCTTACGCACAGCTTCGGGAAGCATCTTCGCCTGATCCAAGCGATCAAAGTCGCGAATCTCAACCTGAACAATCATCACACCTCGTTCGATGGCGCGGCGACGCACCTCGTCAAAATTAATCCCCATCGCCTTGTGACACACCGCGCACTGCAAACACACGATCGCTTCAACGTGTGCTTCATCAACTAATCGATCGACATCACTCGCACTCTTCGGACAGCTCCCAATTAAAATCTTCGCATCCGCCATTTGCGCCTCCGTGGGCTCGGCGACGATTTCATTCGACCCATCCAGCACCAACGGGTCCCAGTTCAGCGTCCAACTCCACTTCCCAGGCTCGGGTGCATCGCCTCCACGCGGCGGCCGTCGTTCAACAACACCAGCCGCGGTGCTTTCCGCCGCACGAGCCTTATACCCAGACTCCTCGTTCGCCATCGCGTCGTGGTCGTCGCCCGCCGCCGTCGCCACGCGTCTCGCGCCGCGCGTCTCGCGCCGCCCCACCCCGGCGCCATGCCTCGCAACACCTCGCCCAGCCCGCGCGCGCGCGCACCCACGCACATCCCTCGCGTGCGCCAACGTCACGCGCGACGATGCCGCCGCCGCGCGCGCCAGCCCCGTCATCGATCGTCGAGGTCGTTACAATAATCCTACGCGATCGGACGCAATCCACCCTTCACGTCGCGCGTACGTCGGGTTCCGTGCGTTCGAACGCACCGTGAGAACGACGGGTGATGCGTGACGAACACGATGACCTGTGTGCGGGTGTGTGCCGTCGTCGTCGACGCCGCGTCGACGTGTGCGACGCGGTAATCCTCGCGCCGCACGCGTAGGGACGTGTACATTGGTGGCGTCAAATCTGTAGCCCTCCTGGGTATGATTGGTCGGTGAGTCCCATATGGTTGTACATTGGTGGCGTCATGCGCGCGTGCGCCTGGACGCAGCTGTCGCTCGCGCGGCGGACGCCACTGCGCGCGCGATGCCGTCGTCGTCGTCGTCTCCGCCGGCGGACGATGAAAGCGTAGTTCGCATGCGCTCGAATTCGAGTGCGCGGGATGCGCTCACCGCGGTGTGGCGCGCGCGAGCGGAAGGTTTAACACGGGATTTAGAGCGCGCCCGAGCGTTGTTTTCAGCGATGAAGGATGAGCTCACGGATGCGCGACTGGCGAATGAAGATAAGAATGCGCGTTTGTTGGCGTTGGAGAAGGATAATGTTGAGCTCGTGCGCGGCGCGCAGTCGTTGGAGCAGGAGCTGCGTCGGACGCGCGGGGAGGTGAAGGAGCTGGAGATGGATTTGAATGCCGAACGCGACCAGCGAGAGCGCGCACAAGTTGAATTACGCACGATGGATGAACGGCGCCGATTAGCAGAGGAAGGGTTAGAGGTAAACGCCGCACGGGAGCGTGAACGGGTGGAGACGACGCGGGCGAGAGCGGAACAGGCAGAGAGACGCGCGGGGAAGGCGGAAAAGGCGGCGCGAGCCGCGCGAGACGACGCGGAACGGAAACAACGCGAGCTCGAGCAAGAACTCGAGCGCGAACGCTCGGTGCGTGCGCGCCTGGAGCAAGAACGTATGGATTTAGAAGTTGATAGGCGACGCTTTCACGAGTTTGATTCGATGTTGGCGCAAGAACGCGTCAAGGTTGTTGAGGCGCACTCGAGCGCCAAGCTCACGACGGACGCGTTGCGAGAACAGTTGCACAAGTCAGAAGATGATGTAGCGCAATTGCGACGAACGCTCGAGTCTCGTTCTGTGGAAATGGCGAATGCCGTGCGCGCGTTGAATGAAGAACTCGCGGTGCAGCACGACGTGGTTGAACGTGGCATGAGCGCGCGCGTGGACGCGCTGCGCGACGCTTTTGAGGATGAATTACAGCGCGTGCGAGTCAAGGCACAAACGGCGATTGATGAAGCCAAGGCACACGCCAAGGCGCAAGAAGAACGCATCAGTAAATTAGAACAGAATTTGGGTCGTGCGGAACATGTGTCTCGAGAGGCTTTGACGCGCTTGAAAGCTGTTACGAAAGCGAGCTCTTCGCTCGAGCGCGAACGAGACACGCTGCAACATAAGCTTCACGCGCTCGGTGAGTTGAATTCTAAGCTCACGCGGCGCATCATCGATGGGGCGCCATTTGTGCATGATGATGAACTAAATAACACGGCGCGCGAGGTTGGAGAAGAAATAGACGTCAACACGCCTTCGCCCGCACGGCCACGGTCTTCTAAATCGAGACGCGTCGCGTCATCTCCACCAGACTTGCACGACATCGCTCGTATTCAGGAAGAGCTAGAACAGGAACTCGCAGAATTGCGCATGAACCATGAAGCTATATCTCGCGAGGTCCGAGATTCATCAGTAGACGATGGTGAAATGCTCATTCGCGCTTTAGAAGATGCGTCGGCGAGAATGTCGCAGAAGTCTCGACAAATCAAGGTCCTCAACACCACGCTTCGCACGTCGAATCAAATGTAAAACGCCGTAGGTAGAACTAAACAAGATGTTGTAGAAATTAATGAAATGTAAATGCTTCACAATAACATTTGCGCTACTTGATTTCGTTGGCTAGCTAAGTGTTTTGATGCTCCCGTGAGCTTGACTCGCGATTCGCTATTCCACAACTAGTTGTCGTCGAGCAAATAATACGAGCCGCTGAGTTTTTGTTCCCGGTCCTTGACAGAATCCATCTTGTTGATGCGCGGTCTGTAGTTGGTAGGATCACGACGGAACGTGATTTCAAGCGCCTTCAAGAAGGCATTCATACCGGTGAGCAAGGATTGCGGCGCATGCGCTGTCGCCTTGACGGCGGGTGTACCAGAGTACACGACAACCTTGTCCGCGAGATACGTCGCCATGATGAAATCGTGCTCGACAATGAACGCAACCTTCTTGGCATGTAAGATAAAGCGCTTGATAACCTTCGATGCCCACACACGTTGCTCTGAATCTAAGTACGCCGACGGCTCGTCGATGAGGTAGATGTCCGCGGGTGTACCCATGCACATCGCCAACGCAACACGCTGCAATTCACCACCGGAGAGGTTTTGCACCGCTTGATCCATCAGAGGGTCAATGTTCATCGGTTTCATGACGTCAGAGACGAATTGCGGGTGCATGTAAGAGTCGCGAATCTTCTTGTGAAGCAACTCACGAACAGTACCCGGGAACTTGGGGGAAATCTTTTGTGGCTTGTACGAGACATTGAACTCGGGGAGTTCAAGATCTTCGTCATCCGGCTGAATCAAACCGGCGATGAGACGGATAAACGTCGTCTTACCCGTACCGTTCTCACCAAGTAACACTACGATTTCGCTATCAGTGAACTCTCCCGCTTCAACCGTCAACTCAAACCCGCCTTGTGTCTTTACGAGGGCTGGGTATTCGTATCGAGAAAAGTGCGCATCGAGGTCTTCAAGACCACTCGTGTCGGAAACCTTGAAAGATAGAGCTTCGTCGCGGAAGCGCAAATTTTCTGTGGGCACAAAGCCAGCGAGGAAAATGTTGATACCTTCTCTCACGGAGAAAGGCATAGTGACCACGCCGTACGCCCCAGGCTTACCATACAAGCAGCAGATGAAATCAGACAAGTAATCGAGCACGGACAAATCGTGTTCAACGACGATGACATATGCGCTAGCGTTGACAAGCAACGAGCGAATCACGCGCGATGCCTTCAAACGCTGCTTGACATCTAAGTAGGAAGATGGCTCATCAAACATGTAAATGTCAGCCTTTTGACAGGCAATAATCGCCGTAGCGAAACGCTGAAGCTCACCCCCGGAAAGTTTGGACACCTCGCGATCGAGCACATTCTCGAGATCGAGCTCTTGAATTAAGAAATCCAAGTTGTCCAACTCGTTTCTTTCATCCAAGCAGTTCAACACTTCACCCTTAACGGCTTTCGGAATGTTGTCGACGTACTGCGGCTTGATGAGCGCCTTCAAGTCATCCTCAAGGATGCGCGTCAAGTAGTTTTGCAATTCTGAACCGCGGAAGTACGCCAAAATGTCCGTCCAATCGGGCGGCGACAAGAACTTCCCGAGGTTTGGCTTCAACTTGCCAGCCAAAATCTTCAACGCTGTCGACTTGCCGATCCCATTCGTCCCGACCAAACCCAAAACTTGCCCCGCACGCGGCGTCGGGAGTCTGTGCAACTTGAACGTGTTCGCCCCATAACGGTGCGTTGTTTCCTTCTCCAAGTTCTTCGGCAAGTTGATAATTGTCAACGCTTCGAACGGACACTTCTTCACGCAAATCCCGCAACCGATGCACAAGTCCTCGCTGAGAAACGCAATCTTATCCTTTGGCGAAACCTCGATGCACAACTTCCCAACCTTTACCACAGGGCATGACCTCTTACACTCTTGTTTGCACTTTTTCGGTCGGCAGCGTTCGGCGTTCACGATGGCGATGCGGTCGAGCTTTTCGTTGTCATCCTCCTTCTCCTTCTTTTTCGGTCCCATGATCGCCTATGCGTCGACGATAGATGCGCGCGCGCGGTCTAGGTGTCGTAGACGGCGTGTACGTGACGCACGTGTGCGTTCACGACGCGTTACGCGGGTGCGTAGACGATCGCGCGATGACGAATGGCGCGCGAGTCTCGAAAAAGAGTCCTTAGGTTTTTGGTGAGGAGTCGCCTCGAAGAGTAAGCGTCTCCAGACGCGAACAGTAAATGATTATAAATGTATACATGCATAGCTTACAGACGCGAGGGGAGCTAATTAGTGAGCATAATGAGTAATTCATCGTCTCGAATACCGCCGCGCGCGACGGCGAGGTCCATGGCGGTGGCGCCTTTAAAATTCTTTATCGTCGCGTCGGCTCCTTTGCGTAATAATGTCTTTGCGCACTCGTCGTAGCCCTTGCTCACGGCGTAATGCAGTGCGGTGTCTTTCGAACGATCGTCAACAGCGTTGACGTTGACATTGTAATGCGATAGGATTTCTAGAATGGCCAAGTTTGCGTCGCCGCACTCGCATGCGGCGGTGAGCATGATGTATTCAAGCTTCACGTGACATCCAGCCAATAAAATGTCCATCACCGCCGGGACGGAGTTCGTGTTGATTGCCGTGAGTAGTGCGCTTTCGCTCGGAGCGGATCCACGATGACAGTACTTGCGTGCGACGTACTTTTCCAAGATGTACGCCTTCTTCACGTCGACGAGCGCGGATGGTTTTGGCTTTGAGACTTTTTCGGCTTCCCAGCGGCGATTCGCCTCGACGTTGCCCCATCGCTTGAAAAACTCCATGACGCTTGGTTCCCAAGCGCGAACGTCTAGCGTAGCGCTTCGCACTTTGCTCACTTGAACCCCGAGCTGACGATGTACGCCAGAGCATTGAATGCACAGCATGACGCCTAAATTCAACGACGCCCAATCAGGCTCCGGCAAGCCGCAGTCGGCGCACACCGCGTTGCCGTCAATCGCGCTCAACACGCTCAGTGGCGATGGTCCGTCGAACGCGGCGGATAATGACCCCATTGAGCTTGGGTTACGATTATGTCGACGAATCTGCTCGTCATGCTCAGCCATGACTCGTTCATTCACGCTCGAATTGAGCAAACTTGCTATAGCCGTCGTTATGGCCTCCATCCACATTTGCTGCTCGCCTTGATTCTCGGCTCGAAGATAGTACGTCTTTTCAGGCGACACGATCCTAAACGCAAATCGCACGTCACCATCATCCAAATCCGGTTTAATCGTCGACGTCAGCAACGATACTGTTTCTTTGATTTCGCCCTCGCTCTTTTTACCAAAACCGAACCTCGGCTTGGACGGTTGCGACTTGACATATGTCAAATTACCCTTGGCATCGAGCACGAAAAATCGTCTCTTCCAATCCACAAGCTTACCACTGGATCGCTTGTATAAATATCCTTGCATGATCGTTTGCGAGTCGCCCCCCATGCTACGAGAGCTTCCGTAACCAGCGGTTTCAGAAGCCATTTGTGCAGAAATTTCTCTCGACCTTTCAGACACCATAGACAACGCATCCGTCGTCGATTGCTTCGTCTCGCTCGTCGCCATCAATTTGGACATGGCGTCGGTCAACGCTAATTCAATTTCCGCATTTTCGCTTTCCACGCCATCGATGAACCGGTCCACGATCCCGAACGACGCGCCCAGTGGCGTCAGGAGCTCCACGGCTCTACGATGATAGTCCAATTGCGCCACCATGAAATCTCTCACGCTCTGCTTAAGCTTCACCCTTTTACCAACCTCCGCGCGCTGGAGTGCGAGCATTAAATCTAATCTAGATTGTTCAAACGCTTCACGCGTGGCGATTACGTCGCCATCAGCCTTGTCCTTGTCCGACGCGGTTTTCGCGGACAACTGTTTCGCGCGTGTCGCTTCGTACTCCCTCTTCCTCCCATCGAGCTTTTTCCGCGCCTCTTTGACGGCGCTCAAATCTTTTTCAACGTACTCTTTCAGATCTCCAGCCATGACTTGCTCAATCCATAGCGCGAGACGCGAGCGCTCGCTCGCCAAACGTTCCAGCGTGGATGTGAAATTCATGTCGCTCGCGCCCTCAAACGCCTTCAACGTCTCCTTGGCGAACGCGCGATCGGCATTCGACGCCACACGCACGCTCTCGGCGTACGTTTCGCAATTCCGCGCCGCTCGAGCGACGGATTCGCGCTCGATATCCACGTCACGCTCGAGTTGTACGATGCGAGCCTTAAACATCGGGCTATGCTCGACGGATTGCGCAAAGAGCGCGAGCGGTGGATCGACCATCGCGGTCGTCGTCGCGCGCGCATCGCTCAACGCGTCGTCCATGGACACCGTCGCCGTGGTCACTCGCGCCGACGTCGGTCGCGGCGGCGAATGGCGACATCCCAGGCGCTGAGCCGCCACACGCGCACGCGCCGCAACGCGACGCGACGAGCGCGCAGGGCGTGACGAGTCGGTGCGACAGCGCGCGCGCGCACCAACAGCACTCGTTCACTTTGGTTGCTCGTGGTTTACGTTCGCGACAGCTGCGATGGCGACGTCAGCGCTCGACGCGTTCGATGGCGCGCAGTTGCGCGCGCTTTTGAGCAACGCCATGTCTCACGATGCGAACGTGCGCTCCACCGCGGAAGTTGGCTTAAAACGCGCGGGAAAATCGCCAAAGATCATACCCATGCTGCTAGCGTGCGGGGCGAGCGATGGTGATGAGGGCGTGCGTCACTTGGCGTACGTGGTGTTGAAGCGGCGCGCGAGCGCGGCGTTTGCGAAACTTTCACCAAACGATAAAGCGTCGACGCAAAGCGCGCTTCTGGATGCCGTGATGAAGGAGTCAAGATTAAACACGCGCAACGCAATCGTTGATGTTATTGCTAAGATTGCTCGATTGACCGTGCCGCTCGGACAGTGGAAAGAATTGTTGGAGTTTATGGGGCAGTGCGCGTCGTCGCCCGAACCGGCGCATCGCGAGTTGGCGTTTGGCATGTTTGCATCGCTCACAGAAACCATCGTCGGGGCGTTGAGTCATCATTTCGGTGCACTTGGACAGTTGTTCGCCCAGGGTTTGGTTGATGAGAGCACGAATGTGCGCATGCGCGCGTTGAAAGCGGTTGGAGCGCTCGTGTCGAATTCCACGGGTGAACCCGAGCAAGTCGCCATCATGAAGTCTTTAGTGCCGCACATCATCGAAGCGGCGAAGACAGCGTTGCAAGCGGGTGATGAAGACGGCGCTGGGATTGTTTTTGAGGTTCTGGATGAGCTCACGGAGAGTCAAACGAGTGCGTTGAGTGGGCACGTTCCGGCGGTGGTGAGCTTTTGCATCGAAGTCGCCGTGGCGGAGCAATTGAGCACCCTCGCTCGCCGACGCGCGCTCGATGTCGTGGCATTCATGGCGAGACACAAACCCAAGGCGCTGACAAAGTCGAAGCTCATCGAGCCCTTACTCGTGGCGTTGTGTCCGCTGTGTGGTGAGCCAAAGGAGGAGGAATTAGCGGGCGAAGACGACGTCGACGCTGATGAAGAGGAGGAGCTTCAGGTGCAAACGGTGGCGAGTCAACTCATTGACGTGCTCGCGCTTAAAGTTCCAGCAAAACATATATTACCCACCGTGATATCCTTTGCGTCGACGAATCTGAACTCCTCGAGTGAGCGTTTACGTCACGCCGCCGTGGCTGTGCTCGGCGTGGTTACGGAAGGATGTTGCGAAGGCGTTCGAGCGCACGCGGCCCAAATCATTCCAAACGTCGTGCCGCGATTAGCAGACGAACATGCAGCCGTGCGCGGCGCTGCAGCGTTCACGCTCGGGCAGTTTGCCGAGCATTTAAATTTAACCATTGACGCAGCCTGTCGAGACTTGCACAAGCAAGTGCTGCCGACCCTATTCTTCACCTTGCCCAACGAACGCGTGAAGAGCGTGCAGGAGCGCATGATGTACGCCATGGACGCGTGGTTGGAAGATTTGCAAGGCGAGGTTGAAGAATACGTCAAACCCCTATTAGACATTGTGTTCTTGGCTATCGATAGCGACGCCAAGCCGCACGTGCGTGAGATGCTCTTGTCCGCACTCGCCTCAGCCACCGCGTCGTGCGGGCGTAAAGTGCACGAGTTCTTCCGGGACTTACTCCCCAGACTCACAAAGTGCTTCAATTTAACGAGCGACGCCGAATTGAGCGTCCGCGCGAGAGCGCTCGAGGTGTTGGGTATGTTGATTTCTTCCGATCGGGAGCACACGTTTATTGACGCGCAAACGAACGACTTTGCCGTTCGCGTCGCACTATCCGGGTTTGAGCTCGATTTCGCCGAGCTTCGCGAGTACGCGCATGGATTGTTTGGCGAGGTTTCTGAAGCCATGGGCGAAGGCTTTGAACAATACTTGGATGTGTGCGTTGGAAAGGCGATTGAATCAATCGAGCTCGATGATGGCATCATGTTTGATAGCGAAGATGAAGCGGACCGCGACGAGTTAGACTCGGACGACGACTACGAAGGCGACGGTGGTCAAAAGACGAGCGGATACTCGATTCGCTCAGGCGTCATGGATGAAAAGGCATCGGCATGCAAGGCACTCAACTGCTACGCGTCTCACTGCCCGAGGGCGTTCGCAAAGTATATTCCTAAGGTGTCGAAGCTTTTGGTGTCAATGTCGGATTACATGCACGAGATGGTTCGTGTGCAAGCGCACTTGGCGCTCGGGCAAACGGCGATTGCGGCGTTGATGATTGACCCCACGAGTTCACAAAGCCTCGCGCACGAGTCACTCTCAGCGACGATTCGGTGCGTGTTGGACGACGACGATAAAGAAGCTGTGTCGGCGTCCATCGAATCGGCGGCTTTGGTGCTCAAGGTGCTGAAAGATCATCCCACAATCGATGTCAATCAACACATCGTCGACCTCACCGCCGCGAGTTTGGAAATTTTAGAAGGCAGAGCGGTGTGTCAAATGGAGGATGATTACGACAGTGAGGCCGGAGATGACGATGACGACGACGACGAAGAGGACCCAGAAGCTGGGTTGTCCGTCATAGAAGCCATCGCCGACTTGTTACCCGCGTTGGCGTCGTACATGGGGGCGTCGTTTGCGCAACATTTCACTCCGCACTTCAACGCGTTGATGCGGCGCACGTCGGAAAATCGCACAGAGACGGAACGATTGTTATGCTACGCCACGCTCGTTGAAGTCGTGCGCGCCGTCGGCCCACCTGCGGCGATGTGTGCGCCAGTGGCGCTTCCGGGGTGCCTTCGAGACTTGACGAGCGGCGATGTCGGTTTGCGACGCAACTGCGCGTACTGCGCTGGCGTCCTCGTGAGCGTGGGCGGAGAACACGCTGCGCAATTCCATAGCGTCGTCGCGCAAGCGCTCGTGCCCATGCTTAGCGCCGAGAACGAACCCGATGGTGGCGTGCGTGATAACGCTGTTGGGGCGTTAGCCAGGCTGTTACAAGTCGTCGGGATTCATGGCGAAGGCGCAGCGTTGCTCGACGTCGTCTTGCGAGCGCTTCCGTTGCGAAACGATTTAGAAGAGGGTCCCGACGTATACCATTGGCTCGCGAATACCATAGCCGATACGCCAACGGCATTGAGTGAAGCGCACGTGCGACAAGTCATGCTCATATTCAACCAAGTCTTCGCGGAAAAGCTCGCCGCAGAGGTCACGTTGCGTATCATTACGCTGAGCGTCGAAAAAGGGTGCGGCGTCGACCCGCGAGTCGCAGAGGCGGCGACGAGTCTGCAACAGCATCATGCGTTGTGAATATGTACACATCCATACAAATCGTAGCTACTTCTCCTATCTGCGTTTACTCTTCCTCCCAGCTTTAACCGCCTTGTCTTTCTTCTTCTTCGGCTTACCGCCGCTCGGTTTTTTCGCCGGCGCTCCGCGAAGCATCGCCTTGGTGTCCACTTTGGAATCTCGCGTTGAATTGAAAATCTCTTGTTTCGTCACTTTGACGACACCATTCTTAAACGTGGACGAACCCCAGGCTAGCCCACGATCGCGGTCACCCGAACTCGACTTCTTCGCCTTCTTCTCTAGTTTATATCCGGCGGCAAACGCTTCTTGCCGCTTGTTCTCCTCGCGTTCGTCGTTTTTACGCTTGAGCCCGTAGCCAATGTTTCGTGGAATCTTCGGCCCTTTCTTCGGTCGCGCCCCGAGTTCAATCAATCGCTTATTTTCTAGCGCCTGACGGTCCCATTTCCCTAATCCTTTGATCCCGAACGCCTCGACTTCGGATTTTAATGCGCTCATACCGCCGAACCGCGCCGTACCGTCCGCGTCCGCGTCCGCGTC